>ULXV01033996.1_pt1 | contig 30556 bp, 19 predicted proteins | sample 1961601 | NCBI WGS metagenome assembly ULXV01 (sample SAMEA4835847, study PRJEB28245) | human gut metagenome | biome: gut microbiome; material: fecal sample | place: Denmark | collected 2008 | reverse complement strand
AACCGATACAAGCAAAAAGTGAGAGCATGGGAGCAAAATCTATACTAAATCAATAGGAGGCTGAATCAGATGCAGCCAAATAAAGATTGAGCATCTCCGAGCAAAATCCACCTCCAGTTGTTATTCAAAAACAAGGATATATTATACAATAAAAAGTCAATGTCATGGAAAAAAACATTTTTAAGTTAGATAATGAACAGCTCAAAGTGATTGCATGCTCATTTCGTGATAAAATAGAAGAAGGGTTAAAGACAGAAAATGCAGAGATACAATGTATTCCGACTTTCATTACTCCCCAAACAAATCATATCAATGGTAAATCACTGGTACTCGACCTGGGAGGAACCAATTATCGAGTGGCGATCGTAGATTTCAATAAAGCAGCCCCTACCGTTCATCCGAATAATGGCTGGAAGAAAGATATGTCAATCATGAAGTCTGCCGGATATACCCGCGAAGAGTTATTCAAAGAACTGGCCGACATGATTGTAGGAATAAAGCGTGAGGAAGAAATACCCATCGGTTATTGTTTTTCCTATCCAGCCGAATCTGTACCGGGTGGAGACGCCAAACTGTTGCGTTGGACCAAAGGGGTAGATATAAAAGAAATGATCGGAGAATTTATCGGAAAACCTTTGCTTGACTATCTGAATGAAAGAAATAAGATCAAGTTTACAGATATCAAAGTACTCAACGATACTATAGCCAGTCTATTCGCCGGTCTCACGGACAGCAGTTACGATGCATACATCGGCCTCATCGTAGGGACAGGAACCAATATGGCTACTTTTATCCCTGCTGATAAAATACAAAAACTAAATCCGGCATACAACGCACAGGGGATGATACCGGTAAATCTGGAATCAGGCAATTTCCATCCACCCTTCCTCACTGCAGTAGATGACACCGTCGATGCAATCTCCGGTAACCCGGGAAAGCAACGCTTTGAGAAAGCGGTATCCGGCATGTACTTGGGAGACATTTTGAAAACGGCTTTTCCACTGGAAGAGTTCGAAGAGAAATTCGATGCTCAGAAACTGACTTCCATTATGAACTATCCGGATATATACAAAGATGTATATGTGCAGGTGGCACAATGGATATATGGCAGATCTGCACAATTGGTTGCCGCCTCACTTACAGGACTTGTCATGCTGCTGAAATCGTACAATAAAGACATGCGAAAAGTTTGTCTGGTAGCCGAAGGCAGCCTTTTCTGGAGTGAAAACAGGAAAGATAAAAACTATAACATTCTTGTTATGGAGAAATTAAGGGAACTTTTCAAGCTGTTCAACCTGGAAGATGTCGAAGTGGATATCAAAAGCATGAATAACGCGAACCTGATAGGAACTGGAATTGCAGCATTATCCTAATGCCCCTGGCATCGTTTGCTTCACATCGTATATGCATGATGTGCTGAAATCGACAGGAAAGTGAGACCGGGACTCGCAATAAGGGGATCAATATGTCTGTATCATTATTTGGGGTACGAATTATGCGGATTAACACGGTTTCCAGTAGTCTATATAATCTCTTGGAACTGTGAAATCCGCATAATCTGTGCCCAAATTAGGTCTATTAGCAAGCCAATATTCATTTTGCCCCTTATCTGCCCGGCACTATTTATTATATGGAATAACGCTTAAACGATAATTGTCGTCAGGCAACAATTCCGAATCAAATTCGATTTCAATATCTTTAGACTCACCTTTCAGCAATGTAAAATAATTATCATTCATCAGCGCAGGTAATATACGTTCTCCGTCTGACGAACGGACGGCCTGCACGTGAACAGCAAAAGCGACTGATGGACCTACATTCTTAATCGTAGCTTTTATCACTTTCTTGTCTCCATGATCCGTCCGGTTCACTAGCTGAGATGTCACATTCAGCTTCGCTTTTGATAAAGTATTCAATGCTTTATAGTCGCCCGGCTTGTTGGAACGCCAATAGAAGTTGTCAGAAAGCAGATTTCCATTCGCATCGTTCAATTCCAGTTTTATAAAATGAACCGGAGACAAATCCGTCGGTTTCTTTTTCTTGCCATACAGTTCAAATTCATAGAGTGAATACCCCCACATAGTAGCGCATTTCACTCCCTGCATTTTTACATAGCGAGTACGTACAGGCTTTATCTTTATTTCTTCCAGTCCGCCTTTACAATCTTCATTGGAATAAATTTCCTTCCAATGCGCCGCATCATCAGAGATCAACAGTTTATAGGACTTGGCATGAGCTGCTTCCCAGTTCAACGCAATGGTGGCTATTTCCGCAGGTTCGCCCAAATCTACATAAATCCATTCATCATCACGAGGCTCACTCGCCCAGCGACTGCCGTCACTGGCATCAATAGCGGCCCCGGGCTCACCGGCATCTTTAGAGACGGAAGAAGCAAACGCTTTTTTACCAAAAGCAAGATTGTCCGTAGTAAAATTCAGATGGAAACAATAAGAATCCTTATTGGCAGCTGCATTCAATGTGACATTCTGAGTGTAACGTCCCATTTCTTTCCCATCCAGATTGTAGACTCTGGCGGTTGCTTTCAGTCCCTGCAAATCTTGTAAAGTAGTATTAATAACCTTCACACTATTATCAGCATAGCTCCACTGGATGTGAACAGGTTCGCACGCCTTCTTAATTCCCCAGTAAGCTCCTGTCAGATCATAATAATAATCATAGGTCTGCCACACCAAAGAAGGATAAGCCGACTGTCCCATCCAAGTCAGGATGCCGGATGCATCGTCCCATATATGATGCTGGAAACCTTCGTACATCGCCTTGTTCACTTCTACATTCACCAACTGGGCTTTCCGACAGAAATCTTCGATTCCCTTAGCTTTTCCATAATTATACTCCACCGTAGAGAAATATTTGTCAGGTCCCGCATTACCTCCGGAGTTACCAAAGAAATGTTTATTCCACATTTCATTGCGCGGCCACCAGTTCTTTTCAGGAATAAATTTCTTGAAGCTTTCAAAAGTAGTGAAAACTGCCGTACCAATTTCCGTACGAAGTCCCCACCCTCGGGTGATATTAGCACCATACCCATAAGGAGCTTTCGTAAAATACCAGTTAGGATGAGAATTCATCCAGGGGCCGCTACCGGAAAGCCCATCGCTGTGCGAATTGGCATGGTATGCCCTATCCCCTCCATCGTAAACATTCACATCTTCTTCCAGCCATTTATTGAGTGGGGGTAACGGATAACCCTCATTATCTCCGCACCACACAGCAATGCAGGCGTGATTGCGTAAACGCTTTATCTTTTCAACAGCATTCATATTGAAGGCAAAGACGTCATCAGGGAGATTGGAGTTTGAATTCAGCCAGAAATCATCCCAAACCATGATACCATATTTATCGCAGGCCTGATAAAACTCGTCATCAGTAACAGAACCTATCCAATTCCGTATCATATTGAAATTCATCTCCTGATGAAGCTTCACTTTCAAATCATATTCTTCCCCCCGACAGCGTAACATATATTCACTCATTCCCCAGTTGCCACCTTTAAGATATACAGGTTCACCATTTATTTTGAGATGAAGTATGCCATCCACCATTTCATAACCATATTCCCTTATACCGAATGTAAGCAGCTGTCTGTCTGAGACTTTTCCACCGACAGAGTATGTCAGCTCACACGTATAGAGATTCGGTTCACCGTAGCCGTTAGGCCACCACAAGGCAGGGTTACGGACTACCAGTTGCTTCAATTTCGTGTTATCGAGCAGGAAGTCACGTTGCTTGCCCGCTTCAATTTCCATTTCTTCCGAAAACTCAATGTTACCGGGCCGGATCACTCCTTTCAGTATTCCTTTCTGATCGACCGCTGTATTATTTCTCAGTTCCAGCTGCAGGCTTAAGGTCGCTTCGTCCCTGGAAGGCACCTTCGAACGTATCCATGGATCGATCATGGACACTTCACGGGTCTTAGTCAAATAGACATCATCGGTTATGCCACTTAAAAGTCCCGGTACATAAGGCATCCAGTCCCAGCCTGCACACGAAACGTAAGTAGGACTTGCATAGTTGGGAACCGGCGTTCCAACCCAATGTACAAGAACGGCCAGTACATTCTTGCCTTCTTTTGACAATAAGTCCGTTACATCAAAGTTTCCTCTGTGCATAAAACCATCAAGCAACCCCAGGCGTGTTCCATTGAAGAATATTTCTCCCTTGCGGTTCACTCCTTCAAAATTCAGCCAGACTTTTTCTCCAGTTTCCACTTTGGGAGAAAGAAATTCTGTGCGATACCAAAAATTGCGGTCGTACTTCGATTTATCTATCGTATACGCATTATCACCAAAATTCGGATCGGACTCCAACCCTTCCGAAACGTACGAACCGAAAACAGTTCCCGGCACCGTTGCCTTCACCCAGCCTTCCGTATTATACCGGACGGACATAATCAACGAAGGATCGGCAACTTCCGCCTGTGCCTTCACTCTCCAGACAGCCAGATTTCCTTCGCTATTCAATGATATTTTTTCCTTTTGCGCTTGAGACGTGATACTTGATAACAGTAATGTAAGTATCAGTGTAATCTTCCAAATATTCATGCTCTTCTATGATTAATATTTCTTCTTTTACTAATAAACAATTAGTATTAGGACGATTGAACACTCAAATACTACTAAAAAAAGAAAGTTGATTATAGACTCACGAATCCTCTGTATGTGGTATGGTATTAGCAGATTACTTATAGTAAGGAGCTGTCTTAAAAGTACAGGCACCGAAGCTAACAATATGATTGTTAATGATATAATAAGATTCAGAGGAATAGGTTAAGCTTTGCACACCTCTCCTTTTTGAAAAAAGCATATCATTTTGAAAAGAGTAAGAACCCATAAATTATCAGATGACAATGAAAGTTTGCAAATTTGAAAGAATGAATAATGAGGATGAAGTCAAGCAAGTAATCGGTTGCATACAGAAAGAGCATCCTTACGTAGCCGTCATTCCTGTATTGACACAATTGCAGGAATGGTTACAGGCTATTTCCGTCAGTTGGTTTCATGAAGAAGATGAAACGTCTCATACGATAGTTAATGCCATTGAGGAATATTGCCGTACTCTGACCGACCGTCTCATTTCAGACCGGAAACTGAATCAATACATGAAAGTCCAAATTGAGAAATGCATAGAAAAGATACAGGTCTTGGTGGAAGATAAGGCAGACTTACTGACCGACAAAATAATAAAAGCCGAAGTATACGGACTGTCCAATGAATTATTTGCCTGCTGCCTACGTCAGCAAGGGCTTCGTGCACAAACTCTGGATACCGGAAAGTTCATGCAAATCAACCTCGAAAGGAAACCGGATATTCCATATATCAAGGAGTCTGTTCAACAGTACATCAGCGAAAAACGGGATGCCGATATTTTCATCGCTCCACTTTCCCTCTGTAAAAATGTATATGGCGAAACAGATTTCATGAATGAAAAACGTAACGACTACTACGCCACAGTACTCGCCACCGCATTCGGAGCAGACGAACTGCTCTTATCTACCCAGATCAACCATATCTATGCAAACCGTAACAGCCGGAGAGAACAGCACTCACTGACATATACAGAGGCCGAACAACTGATCAACAGCGGAGTATACTTGCTCTATGCCGACTGCATCAGCTTAGCGGCACATTCCAATATAACTATCCGGCTGACGGACACTCATGACCTGACAACGGAACGGCTTTATATCTCATCCCACGACACGGGCAACAGCGTCAAAGCAATACTTTTTCAGGATTCTGTCACATTTGTACGTTTTACATCATTGAATGTCCTCCCCGGATATTTACTAGTGGGCAAATTGCTGGAAGTAATCAACAAATATAAGATCAATGTCATTTCAATGGCATCATCGAATGTATCCATTTCTATGGTGATATCAGCCAGCCCTGACACTTTGCGGATTGTGCAAAAAGAGCTCCACAAGTATGCCGAAATGGTTATTGATGAAAATATGTCTGTGATACATATCATTGGTTCGCTCCATTGGCAGCGTACCCAAGTAGAAAGTCATATAATGAACACTATCAAGGATATCCCCATTTCACAGATTTCTTATGGAGGAAGTGACCAGTGCTTCACCTTATCTGTACATACCACGGATAAAAACAGACTTATCAGTTTGCTGGCCGCCCATTTCTTTGAGAACGAGTTTGCTACCTGACTTCAATCCAGACATCCCACTTTGTCAGATCTTATACTCCTCGATCTTACGATATAAAGTAGTGAGACCTATCTTCAACAAACGGGCAGCTTCGGTCTTATTGCCTTTTGTATATTCCAAAACACGGGCAATGTGCCTTCGCTCCATTGCAGCCAGTTCAAAACTGCCCATGCTATCGTCCGAACATTCATAATGAGTATTCTGAATTTCAAGAGGCAAGTCACACACATCCAGACGTCCACCTTCACAAACAATCAGGCTGCGTTCAATTACGTTCCTCAATTCGCGGATATTGCCCTTCCACGGTTGTTGCTCCAGTGCTTGCAGAAAAGCCGGAGTCATTTCGCTGATTGCATACGACAGTTTTTCAGAAAAGCTCTTGGCAAAAGCAGTAGCAAGGATTCTTATATCACCGGTACGCTCACGGAGAGCCGGAAGATGTACCTGGAATACGGAAAGCCGATAAAATAAATCCTCACGGAAACGTCCCGCTTTGATTTCCTCTGCCAGGTTACGGTTGGTAGCAGCTATGATGCGCACGTTCACCCGGGTAGGTTTCGTATCTCCTATCTTTATATATTCGCCGGTTTCGAGGATACGCAATAACTTGGCTTGCAGTTCAAAAGCCATTTCACCGATTTCATCCAAGAAGATGGTTCCATTATTAGCTTCTTCGAACAGTCCTTTTTTATCTTTCAAAGCTCCGGTGAATGATCCTGCTTTATGCCCGAACATTTCACTCTCCAGCAGTTCCTTGCTAAAAGACGAACAGTTCACGGCAACAAAGTTCTGCTTATTCCGCTTACTATTATAATGTATAGCCTGAGCAAATACTTCTTTTCCGGTTCCCGTCTCCCCGGTCAATAAAACCGGAACATCAGTCACCGATACTTTCTGTGCCAGCATAACAGCCTCTTTCAGTACTTTCGATTCTCCCAGAATGGAATCAAAAGAATATAGCTGGCTGACTTTCTTTTCCAGTTTCTCCAACCGTACATTCATCTTCGCCTTTTCGACGGCACGGCTGATCAAAGGAATGATCTTATTATTATCGTCTCCTTTCGTGATATAATCGAATGCACCGTTTTTGATTGCCTGCACCCCGTCGGGTATATTACCGTGAGCAGTAAGAAGAATAACCTCTACATTCGGGGCTGTCTTTTTAATATTCAAGACCAGGTCGACTCCATTTCCATCGGGAAGAAAGACATCACACAAAGCCACATCCGGCTGTTGAATTTCCAACTGTCTGATAGCTGCCTTGCAATCACCTGCCTGACATACCTCATAGCCCTCCAGTTCGAGCATACGAGCCAATAGGCTACGAATCTGAACCTCATCGTCAATGATAAGAATTTTACTCATAATTAATTTATAAAAAATGAAGAAAGACAAACAGGGTGCGCAAATATAAGTCTTTTTTCTATGATCCGAGAACAATTCTCTCCACTTTATTGTTATTTCCATAGGAAACTATTTACGTGATAAAATTATGAAGATAATTATTATTGGAGGCGTTGCCGGAGGAGCTACCACTGCTGCCCGGATCAGACGCACAAATGAAACAGCTGAAATTATCCTTTTAGAAAAAGGGAAGTATATCTCTTATGCCAATTGTGGGCTGCCCTATTATATAGGAGGTGTGATTGAAGAACGGGAAAAGTTGTTTGTACAAACACCCGAAGCATTTTCTACGCGCTTCCGTGTAGATGTCAGAACTGAAAATGAAGTCATCTTCATCGACCGGAAGAGAAAGACAGTGACAGTGAGACAAAGCAGTGAAGACTCGTACGAAGAAAGCTACGACAAATTACTGATATCAACCGGAGCTTCTCCTGTAAGACCTCCCCTGCCGGGTATCGACCTGAACGGAATCTTCACACTGAGAAACGTTACAGACACAGACCGAATCAAAGAATATATCAACAGCCATGCTCCCCGAAAGGCTGTTGTCATCGGAGCCGGATTTATCGGGCTGGAAATGGCAGAGAACCTGCACGCGCAAGGAGCAAAAGTTTCTATTGTGGAAATGGGAAATCAGGTGATGGCCCCCATCGACTTCTCGATGGCATCTCTTGTACACCAACATTTGATGGACAAAGGAGTGAACCTGTATCTGGAACAGGCTGTGGCATCCTTCGAAAGAGACGGAAAAGAACTGAAAGTGATCTTTAAGAACGGAGAGTCTATCTCTGCCGACATTGTCATCCTTTCCATCGGCGTCCGCCCGGAAACGACATTGGCACGTGCAGCAGAGCTAACAATCGGCGAAGCAGGAGGAATTGCCGTCAACGACTATCTGCAAACTTCGGACGAATCGATTTACGCCATCGGTGACGCAATCGAATTCCGCCATCCGATCACCGGAAAACCGTGGCTTAACTACCTTGCCGGCCCTGCCAACCGTCAGGGGCGAATTGTAGCAGACAATATTCTGGGAGCACACATCCCCTATGAAGGAGCCATCGGGACTTCTATCGCCAAAGTGTTCGATATGACGGTTGCCTCTACCGGCCTCCCCGGCAAGCGATTGCGGCAGGCAGAAATCAATTATATGTCTTCCACCATTCATCCGGCCTCTCACGCAGGATATTATCCGGATGCCATGCCGATGAGTATCAAAATCACTTTCGATCCGAAGACAGGCAAACTGTACGGCGGACAGATTGTCGGCTATGACGGTGTAGACAAACGAATTGACGAAATCGCACTCGTCATCAAGCATGAAGGTACGGTCTATGACCTGATGAAAGTAGAGCAGGCTTATGCTCCTCCATTTTCTTCAGCCAAAGATCCGGTAGCCGTTGCAGGATATGTAGCCGAAAACATCATCACAGGGAAAGTACAACCCGTCTATTGGAGACAGCTAAGGGATATCGAAATGGAAAACAATTTCTTGCTGGATGTACGTACACACGACGAATTCTCGCTCAACACACTGCCGGGTGCAGTGAACATTCCCCTGGACGAACTACGCGACCGGCTGGACGAACTGCCGAAAGACAAGATGATTTATACATTCTGTGCTGTCGGCCTCAGAGGATATCTTGCCTATCGTATCCTGATACAACATGGATTTGAAAAAGTACGCAACCTTTCCGGAGGATTGAAAACATACCGTGCTGCCACAGCACCTATCATCCTGAGGGAAGATAATGACAACGAAATAAAGGAAGCACCTGCACAGCCGAAGGCAAGCATACAACAGCCAACTCCTACCGTATCGCCTGTCGAAGCCGTGAAAACAATCCGTGTAGATGCCTGCGGACTGCAATGTCCGGGTCCGATTCTGAAAATGAAAAAGACGATGGACACGCTGGCTTCAGGAGACCGGGTAGAAATCACCTCAACCGATCCGGGATTTCCGCGTGATGCCGCCGCATGGTGTAATTCGACAGGAAACCAATTGATCTCCAAAGAGGCGACAGGAGGAAAATCTGTGGTCGTGATAGAAAAAGGCGAACCTAAATCCTGCAACATTGTTACTTCCTGTGAAGGCAAAGGGAAAACTTTTATCATGTTCAGTGATGATTTAGACAAAGCTTTAGCTACCTTTGTACTCGCCAATGGAGCAGCTGCCACCGGACAGAAGGTAACGATCTTTTTCACTTTCTGGGGACTGAATGTTATCAAGAAACTGCACAAGCCGAACGTAGAAAAAGATATCTTCGGAAAAATGTTCGGAATGATGCTGCCTTCCAGCTCCCGAAAACTGAAACTCTCTAAAATGAGCATGGGAGGAATAGGAGGAAAAATGATGCGGTACATCATGAACCGGAAAGGAATTGACTCGCTGGAGTCTTTACGCCAGCAGGCTCTTGAGAACGGTGTAGAATTTATCGCCTGCCAAATGTCTATGGATGTCATGGGAGTAAAACAGGAAGAACTTCTGGATGAAGTGACAATAGGTGGAGTGGCAACATACATGGAACGGGCCGATAATGCAAATATCAATCTGTTTATATAAAAAGAACAAACAAAAAGAACAAGCAGTATATGAAAACAATATGTGTAATGCGCGATGTATTCAAAGCAATGGCAAGATTTGAAGATTCATTTGAAAAAGTATATAAGATATCCTTAAATGAAGCGATGATCCTATGTGCCCTGCAAGAAGCCTCGCCAAAGAATATGACAGCTACAAGCCTGTCTAAACGGACGGAACTGACACCCTCACACGCTTCAAAAATGCTCCGGATTCTGGAAGAAAAAGAACTGATCGTCAGAACTCTCGGAGAAGTAGACCGAAGATTGATGCAATTCCATCTCAGTCAGAACGGTAAAAAGCTAGTCGGAGAATTAGAACTCGAAAAAGTGGAAATACCGGAATTACTGAAACCACTGTTCGAATCGACAGATTAATCAGGCAGTCGGATACTTTAAATATCGACTCGCTAAATAATAAAACGGTGAACCCTCTGTAGTTATGTTACAGGTTGTTCACCGTTTCTTATTTATCCATTACCGCGTATTACTCTTATCGGATATACGCGCGTATCCTTATTCTTCAAGCCATCCTTTAAGAAGTGACATCACTTTTTGTTTCTGATTTTCGGGCATCGTACCGATGCGTGCCAGATGACTGCCTCCCGGCTCTACAAAAACATGAATATTCTTTTTATCCTTCAGCCAAGTCACTCCGGCAGCCGTCCAAGGATCATTCTGGCCATAGATGAAAATCATCTTCGGATCGTTCTTCTTCAGAAATCGTACAATCTGTTTGCTCAGTGTTTTATCGAATTTCATATTCTTCAGGTCTTCCGGCAGCATCAGCCGGCGCAGATAATCCTTACTGGTCTTTATAGAAAGGTAAGGCTTAAAGGGACTGATGTCATATCCATAATACCCTAATTCACGGGCAGCCTGCACGAAGAAAGAAAGAGTCGGACTGTCTGCTATAAAATAAGAAGGGCCGCTGATTGCCAGCAAATGATCCAGAAGTATATCATCAGAAGCGGATATTTCGGGGATACTATGAATGTCCGTTCCCCATTGCCAGATAGAAAAAGAGTATTCCAGCACACAGAAATCGTAAATCTCCTCTAAAGGAGCCCGGAATGTATAGTTCTTTTCAGCACATATTTTTTCAAAACGGGGTAACAAACGGGCCTTTCGTTTCAATACTTCCAACTGGAAATCTTCTATTTTTTTCCTATCGGCTTCCGTACCTGCCCGGCGGAGGAAAGGTTCGTGCCGCCCGTCTTCGCGGGCATAGCAGAGAGGGGCCACATAAGGCACGGAAACATCCACATCATCGGGAAAGAAAGCACGATATAATAAGGAAGTCTGCCCGCCTTTACTAATCCCCGTACTGATCCATTTGCCCGGATACAAGGCCTTGAAGGTTTCCCTCACGGCATGCAAATCTTCGGCAGAATTCGCAGCTGTCAGATATTGCCAGTCGCATGGTTCGGGAGTGGATTCGAGAAAGTAGCGGTGTTCTACAAAGATCATATTCGCATCGAACAAGTCTGAAAGTTCTTCCCGGTAAGTGGGGCGCAGAGCATACGCCGCCCCATATCCTTCGGTAACAATCACTGTGGGACGGTCATAACCGACATGCCCTACAATCACCCGCTGACGGAAACTTCCCTTTTCGGGATGCCGATGATCCAGCGGTTGAGTGAGGTACATTACATACTTTTCGGGGAACCGGCTCGTATCGAGAGACTTTATTCCGCTGACGGAATTATTTTTTTCGATCTTCTGAATAAACGATTCCTGTGCCGACAACGAGATAGGCGCAACTGCGATCAGCAGCACGATAGAGAACCATACGAAAAGAGGCATCCGAATATGTTTCATAAGCATTTGAGTGTTAATTTTCTCGCAAAGATAATCATTTGCACGAACCTTTTTACACATTTCTTGTTGTTTGTAACAAAAGCCCCAAGGTACCAGGGCGTGATTTTTATATAACCTAAACATTATAAAAGATATGAAGAAATTAATTCCTATTTTATTGGCGGTCTTTGCACTCGCTTCTTGCGAAAAAGACCCGGACATGGGTAAGCTGGATGACAACTATCTGGTATACACTAACTACGACAAGCAAGCCAACTTCAAAGACTTCAGCACATTCTACCTGGCTGACAAAATCTTGGTTATCTCTGACAGCAAAGAACCGGAATATCTCGAAGGAGAAGGCGCTGAGCAAATTCTGGCTGCTTATACAGAAAATATGGAAGCAAAAGGTTATCAACCGGCTGCCGATAAAGAAAGTGCCGATCTTGGTATTCAGGTAAGCTACATCGCAAGTACTTATTATTTCACCGGCTACACTCAACCTGAATGGTGGTGGGGATATCCCGGATACTGGGGACCTAGCTACTGGGGTAACTGGGGTGGATGGTACTACCCGTATGCTGTGACTTACAGTTATAGTACCAACTCATTCATTACAGAAATGGTGAACCTGAAAGCAGATGAAGGTGAAGGCAAAAAACTTCCTGTAATCTGGACAAGCTATCTGACCGGATTTGAAACAGGCTCTAAAGCTATCAACCGCACTCTTGCCATTGAAGCAGTGAACCAATCATTCACTCAGTCACCTTATCTTACTAACAAATAAACAACTACAACTGTTATGAAAACAAGAAAGAATATATATTTCAAGGTAGTGGCGTTAGCAGCCATTGCCATCGCCTTTGCCATGCCGGCTAAGGCACAGCTATCAGACAATGGATATGCTAATATAGACTGGCAGTTCAATGTTCCATTGAGCAACAATTTCGCAGACAAAGCCAGCGGTTGGGGTATGAACTTTGAAGGTGGTTATTTCGTCACTCCCAACTTGGGTCTGGGTCTTTTCCTGAACTATCACAGCAACCATGAATATATTCCTCGTGAAACATTCAAATTGGGTGCAGGTGACGTTACTACCGATCAGCAACACACTATGTTCCAGTTGCCTTTCGGTGCCGCTGCCCGCTACCAGTGGAATCGTGGTGGATCTGTACAACCTTATGTCAGTGCTAAATTAGGTGCTGAATATGCTAAAATCCGTTCCAACTTCAACATGCTGGAAGCCAGAGAAAACAGCTGGGGATTCTACGCTTCTCCTGAAGTAGGTGTCAATGTATTCCCTTGGGTTTACGGACCGGGTCTGCACTTTGCTCTGTACTACAGCTATGGTACCAATAAAGCTGATGTACTGCACTACAGTGTAGACGGACTGAACAACTTCGGTTTCCGCGTAGGTGTTTCATTCTAACCCGAGCAACTACTTGATTTTACATTAATAAGCAAGAGCCCTTCTGTTTCGGCAGAGGGGCTCTTCACCTTTTATTTGTTTTGAATGGCATCATAGATTGCATCCTGTATCTGTTCGCGAATCTCCAGACGGCTTAATTTCCGGTTCGTAACATCCGGATAAATCCGGTTGCTCAGAAATACATATACCAATCTATTATCAGGGTCTACCCAGGCACACGTCCCGGTAAATCCAGTATGACCATATACTTTCGCCGGTGCATGCGTTCCGCAAGGACTCTTTTCCTGATTACGGGTATCCGGCTTGTCAAATCCAAGCCCGCGACGACTGATTTTAGAGACTTCCGCTGTAAATAGCTGACAGGTTTCTTTGCTCAAATAACGTTGCCCGTTCAGTTCACCACCATTCAGTAACATCTGGTAGACTTGTGCCACTTCACGTGCATTCGAGAATAATCCGGCATTTCCCGAGACTCCACCCTGAAAGGCAGCCGCCTCATCGTGCACAAATCCCTGAAGCGTAGTCTTACGCAAGAAGCGATCGACAGAAGAGGGAACGATTTCCGACTTCGGGAAACGGCGCAAAGGCAGATAACCCGTACGTTCCAGCCCCATCGGTTCGTAAAATTCACGTTGTAAGTAAGCATCCATCGGCATGCCTGCAAGCTTCTCCACCAAAAGCCGCAGCAGAATAAAACCTACATCACTATATCGATATGTCTTTGGCTTCATCGGAGCGTCTACAATCTTCTTCTCCATTTCCTTGAAGAAAGAAGGATTCAGCCACAGACTATCACAGATTTGCAAGGTGTAATCTCCGGTTTTAACCTTTGAAACATATTCCTTTTTAAATGCAAAATTAGGATTCACCCATGTGGAAGTTCCCAACTGCAACGGATGCCGTGCATCTTTACGGGACATGAACAGTCTGCCTTCATAACTATCTTCATCGATGGCTTCCCGATAGAAAGCAATTCCGGGCGGTAAACCGGACTGATGATAAAGGAGTTCCTGAATGGTGATATCTTTCTTGTTAGTTCGCTGAAGGAAAGGAAGATAGTCTGCAATCTTGTCTGTCAGGTTAAAGCGTCCCTTATCATAAAGCTTCATTAAAGCAAGCACCGTGCCTGTAGTCTTGGAGAGCGAGGCCAGATCGTAAATGTCAGTCGGCTGTACACGTGCACTTCCCGTTCCGGTGTGAGTGCCGAACGATTTGTCTACCATCACGTGACCATCTTTCATCACAATCACCTGACAACCGGGATAGGCTCCCTGACGCACTCCGTCCAAAGCAATAGAATCAATCCGTTGCAGGGCGACAGATGAAAGTCCATGTTCCTCCGGGATAAAGTGCAAAGGAGTTTTCGGAGTAATCGTTATACCGTCTCCTGCCTGAAAGAGTTCTCCGAGACTGGCTGATAATTTTCCATCTGCCGAGGCTTTGGCAAATAAGACATCCGCTACTTGTTTCTGTACATCTTCATTCGGGCTATGTCCCAGCACCACCGCCGAAGCACGGGCAACCGCACGCTGTATCTGCAACATCATTTTCCCCTGCGTAAAGAAAGCATAGATCACCGGAGTGTCAGTAGTAAACTTGCTGAAGAACGGCTGATAGGGTGATAGTTTCTGCTCGCTTACCGCTACAATAATCCGTCTATATGCAGCCAATGAATCCCTTAGCCGTTGGTTTGTTTCTTCTGTCATGCCGGGACGAAGACGGAAACGCGACAAAGAAGTATATTTTGACAACTGTTCCGCCAGGGCATCAGTTTCGCCTGCGTCACCGACTTCAAGCAATGCCATCGCTTCTTTTTTGTCCGCATGCAAAGGAAGAACATGATTTTCATTATTCAGCACAGTAATCGCAGCCAGATTCAACCGGCGGATTAAATCACGCGTCTGGGGAGTGTTAATCCGTTGTCCCAGCCCGGAGAGCTGAATAAAAGGTTTCTTTTTTAATCCCAGCACGTATTTATAGGTCAGCACCTTGCGACATTTTTCTTCAATATCTTCCCGTGTCAGTTCACCTTTGTCGATAGCTTCGAGTACAGCGGATATCTCCTCCTTCAGATTGCGGGGAGCCAGCACCATGTCATTCCCCGCCTTCAGTGCCTGCAGACTGACATTTCCATTGCCCGAAACACCTTTCATGGCAAGTGCATCCGTGAAAATCAGTCCTTTGAAAGCAAACTCTTCTATCAGCAAATCATAAACGATATTACGGGACAGAGAAGAAGGAAGCCCGCCTACCGGCTCAATAACCGGCACTTGCAAGTGTCCGACCATCATACCACTCAATCCGGCACGAATGGCTTCTTTAAAAGGATGAAGCTCTACAGTGTCCAGCCGTTCACGAGTGAAAGGAAGTACCGGAAGAGCCTTATGCGAGTCTACATCCGTATCCCCATGTCCGGGGAAGTGCTTACATACCGAAAGCACGCCGCCACTTTCCAGACCGGAAGCATAAGCTACCACTTTATCCGCTACCCGCACAGGGTCTTCACCGAAGGATCGGGTATTGATCACCGGATTCTTGGGGTTGATATTTACATCCGCTACCGGAGCAAAATTAACTTGTACCCCCAGTTGAGCGCATTGACGAGCCATCTCACGCCCGTATTCATAGATCAATTTATTGTCCTGAATACATCCGAGTACCATATTTCGAGGGAAAACGGGTGTGCCACGCAAACGCATTGCCAGTCCCCATTCTCCATCAAAAGTTATCATTAACGGTAGCTTAGCCATGCGTTGAGCCTGATTCGTCAGTTCCGCCTGGGTCTGCATCTTCCCACCGGAGAATAACAGCCCTCCGACTTTGTAGGTATCGACGGCATCCTTCAGAAGTAATTGGTTACGCTTGGTGTCTACCGGAGCAATCGTATATATAAATAGCTGACCGACTTTCTCTTTAAGAGTCAGCTTATTCATGATGGAGTCTACCCATTGATGACAACGGACATCTTGTTTAGCTTTATAAAGAAGTAAAGGTTCTACAGGAGTATCTGCCCCTTCTCCCTTGGCCTTGACAGGAAGAAGTAGCAGAATAACCAGTATATATGTCAATAATCTCATTTTTTATTCAAGGTCAAGTCCAGTCGTCCAACATAAATTCCATTCTTTCCAGTGTGCATAACGGGGACATTCTTCCCGTCTATATTCAGGTAATTTTTGGGGCTTTCCATAAAGGTATGTGAGTGACCGCCCAAAATGACATCAATATTACGGGTGTTGGCTACTAACTTCTCATCCATCTGGATGCCCAGATGTGACAGACATACAATAACATCACATCCTTCTTCTTTCAGTTGCTCAGCTATTTCATTGGATATGGCAATCGGGTCTTGATAGATTACTCCTTCGCACTTATTGGCTTGTATTAATCCTTCCGGTTTCGCACCCAATCCAAAAACTCCGACCTTCAATCCGAAACGTTCCAAAATGACGTAAGGCTTTACTAAGTCCTTAAGCACGGTAGCGTCAAGATCATAGTTGGCACATACTACCGGAAACTTGGCTAATTTAAACAGACGAGCCATGTTGTCCAGACCGAAGTCAAACTCATGGTTACCGATTGTCATCGCATCGTATCCCATTTCATTCATCAGGTTGACTTCTACTTCACCCTTGAACATATTGTAATAAGGAGTACCTTGAGAGATATCGCCACAGTCGAATAGCAGTACATCCGGATTTTCTTTGCGGAACTGTTGCAGGAAAGTGGCCCGGCGGACAAACCCGCCCTGACCATAATTCCGGTCACCTTCCTGAGTCATAGGTTCAATCCGGCTGTGCACATCACTGGTTTGCAGTATGATTATCTTTTTTGTTTCTTGAGCGATTGCCAATGCAGGAATTAAAAAAAGGAAAAGCATCAGCCGTTTTCCGGTTCTTCCTTTGAATATGTTCAAAATAGAAGTTATATGATTATGAGTTGTCATAGAATACTAAAATTTCATTGTAAGCCTTCGTTATTTATTCTCTTTTATTTCTTTATTTCTGGTCAGATGCCGGCACAACGGTGATACGTCCATCCAGTTTAGAGGTGATCTTTTTGCCCGCTGCCGTTTGTTGTCTTACATAATCGAGAAAGAGTCCGCGCAATGTCATTCCGTCCGGACACTCACGTTTATCTGCATTTGCCAAGGGAGTGAGTCCGTCGTTTCCATCTGCCAGATAGTCTATTGTAGCTACGGTATAGTCTTTATCATCTTCTATTTCTTTTCCCTGTACAGTCGCTTTCAGTAGTTTTCCGTCCTTGGTTATTTCCAGGTGTGCTCCGCTCAGTCCTTCGCCATGCAAAGAAGCTATTACTTCCATCAGTCTTTTCATTTCCGTACCCTTCATTGTCAGTACACAGAGAGAATTTTCAAAAGGAAGTATTTCAAAAACAGCATCGACCGTGATGTCACCTTGTGGGAGAATGTTACGCAAGCCTCCCATATTCATGATTCCGATATCTGCGGAATGCTTCAGTACACGATCTGCAGAAAGTCGCAACACCTCGGCTACCAAATTAGAAAGTAAGCTCTCCGGACGTCCTTTGTCCATCGTCGCCTCGCTGACGCCAATCACCTCATACATCATTTCATCTATTTTTTCTTTATAAGGTTTCAGTATGGCAGCAGCCTTTTCATCGGGATGAGTATCCCAAATTGAATCTATGCAAATCCGGGTTCCTTCTATTTGGGCAACTTCATAATTTGCCTGAACTTCACGGGGAGATTGGCAGGAAGTGAATAGGAATAGTCCTGTCAGAATGACTCCCGAAGTAAACTTTACGTAATTTCGTTTCATCTTCTTTCTTTTGTTTATGCTACAAATGTACATTTTATATTTTAAAGTCATGCGGAAGAAGAAGAAACTTATAGCAAGTTTAGTCCTATTTCAAGGAGAATTAGCTGCAAAATGCACTTAAAAATGTTAATTGAAAGTATTCTGAGGCAGAGTTGATTTAATTAAAAAAAGGACGTTCCCAGGGAAAAAGGGGAAATTAGGAACGTCCCTTGAATAGAGTTATCGAAAAGTCCGGTCTTTCGCAAGTGCAGACCTTTCCTCTCTTCACTAAAATAAACTAAGGACTATAGTGGGGAAATCCTTAGTGGGAAAAACGATTATCCGCTTCTTCACAGAAGCCGTATAATCGAAAAGTAGTCGCATTCGGCATTAGAGTGTCATTGATGTTTTGCATCACCAAAAACACCTTCATACCGATGAAGCAACCTATTTTCTTCGAAATATCTTCTTTATAATATCTTGTTCGTATCTCTGTTTATTCAGCGATGCAGATACTCACGCGGTTTTCTTCTGGTGTTTTGTAAGGCTGAACCGTGTCACCTTTCGAATCAACAATGATTCTATCAACGGTTACTCCTTTCGCTTTCAGAGCGTCTGCAACATTAGCTGCACGTTTTTCAGACAAAGTTTTATTAATTTTAGAATTACCAGTATTAACATCTGCATAGCCAGTCACTTTTACTTTTGCTGACGGATTCTTCTGCAAATACTCTACCAGCATTTCAATCTTAGACTTCTGATCTTCTTGAATACGTGCAGAGTTCAAGGCAAAAAAGATATCCTGTTTCATTGGCTGTGCCACAACAACTTCTTTCTTGGGTTGTGGCTGTTCTACCACAGGTGCAGGTTTCGGTTGTTCCACTGCCACGGGCTCTGTTTCGTAATATACAGGTTTAGTTTCTGTATAGCCTTTTCCGAATTTAATATTCAAACCTACTAAAGCATTAAACTGCCAGTCAGCATTTCCTGCTTTCTTAGAGTTGAACTTGTCAGAGAGGACATTGGCGTTACCTTCGATGTTGATCGACAAGCGGTCGTTCAGCCGTAAATTACACCCCAATCCCATGCGTCCGGCAACGAGAAACTTTCCGTCTTGCCAGAGATATTCCATCTCATAAGTCCGTGTATCCAATGCATTCGCTTCATCGTTATCAAAACCACGGTTTAGCCCTCCTCCAAGAAAGACATAACCATTGAATACACGTTTAGGATTGAAACCACAAAACAGTGCACTAAGATCAGAAACGATGTCGATGTTACCTTGCAAATATTTGTACTGGTAATCCTGTTGTGGAGAAACCCAGCCTCCTTTTGCCTGCCATCCACTGACGCCAACACGTGCCCGCCATGCCGGAGCAAACTGATAACCCACGTTGAGTGCTGCTGCCGGAGACATAAGATCACTAAACTTAGCTTCGCCAAGTGTATGAGCAGCACCTACTTGTACTTGCATAAGCCAATGAGGTCTGAACTCAGTTTTACCTGCTTCTTTTATTCTTTGTTCCTGTGCAAAAATAACTGTATTGCTTAATAGTAAAGCGAATACAGGCATCCACAATTTCTTTATGTTCATGCTTATCTTTCCTTTCTAATATGATATTGCATTAACTTTATTAAAGAAGGGTATCCTTCTTTTGAAAAAGATACCCTTCTTATCTTTGTCGATATTGCTATCGTGACAGATCGTATAGATTAGTCGTGAGTCGGAGTAATTGTTAATGTTACTGTGCTGGTTACTTCACCAAAAGTGTATTTAACCGTTACAGGAATAAACAGTTTGAATGGTGCGTTTATAGTAAACTTACCGTTTGCATAAACAAGATCACCGTATGTTATATCATTACCCGATTTCTTAAGATCGCATGCATAATCAATTGACATGTTAGGTGCAACGTCCTTCAACAGTTTTGGTGCAGCTTCACTTGCATTCAGTGTTGTCATGATCTTATCCTTATCAATTGAAATTGCAGTAGCACCCTCAATTCCATAATAAGTGTAGAAATCAATAGGTTCAACAGCAAATGCTTCGCCTCTCCAGTCAGTCAAACCAAGCAGTTTGCTCATATCGATCTTAGCAGTTCCTGTAGTTGCATCCTTCAGTTCAGCAGACTTCAAGTCAACCACGTTGATAGGACGCAAGAACTTCACATCAAATTTGTTACCAGTCAATGGCAAGATTTCATCACATTCATTAGTTACTACAATTTCAATGCCTGCAGTGAACGGATCCACGTTGTAAGCAGACTTATTCAGCAATGTCTGTGCATTCTTGTCAACCTTATTGTAAGTAATAATACCTTTAGCATCAATTGTAGCAATCTTAGTTGCAGCAGCACCATTCTTGCTAGCATTCAATTGAGTACCGTTAGCAGTTACAGTGAATGTGTACTTATCAGTTCCAATAGTTACGACATTAGCTCCTGAGAAGATAAACTTCGCAGTCAACTTATCCTTCGCAAATGATGGGAAGTTTGTATCATTAACATCAGAAACAACTACCTTACGACCTTCAAATACATCAAACAGATCGAGCTTGAAGTCTGTTACCGCAGTAGTAACCGGCTCTTTCACATCAGCCTTTACATAAGACTTATCTGCTGACCAAGCTTGAGTTATCTTCTGATCATTCTTAATCACACCATTAGGCATTGCAATGCCTGCTTTCATCGTTATTGTAATATCTCCGCGAGTGCCGTCTACAGATTCGTAAGTTACATTAGCGAACATTTCAGCCTTCGAAGCTTTTACAAGAGCCAAAGCCTGTGCCGGAGTTACAACCCAATTCAATACATTAGTGGCAGTAGCCGGATCATCTTTAATTTCTGTTACTACACCAGTACTTCCTGTTCCAAGAACGATATTACCTGAACCGTCAACTTTCAATTTATAAGCATTATGGAACTCAGTTTTATTTAACTTCGCTTTAGCATAAACATCATTCATGTCAATGTAGGACAATGATTTGTCGAAGTTATCACAACCGTAGTAATAAGTACCCTTATTAAACTCTACTGGGAAACCATCTGTTGTACCCTTCACAATTTTCGTCTTGATCCATCCTACAGCTACCACCTGATTAGTAGCAATATCTACTAATTCCACACGTAACAGCGGTTCGCGATTTTCTGTAGCTTCTGAATCTTGTCCTTTATATTCAGGATTGATAGTACCTAATGCAGCGTCTGCAGCATTGAAGAATGTATTCTGCTCTGTTTCGTTGTTAGCACCTCCAATGTAGTTAGAAGGAGTAAAGACATACTTCAAGCCATAGTCTTCCACATTCTCCATCTTTATCAATTCAGTACCACCATTTTCCTTATAATAAGTAGTGATCAACTTAGCCAATTCTAGTTTACCATCAGTAGCTACAGTATAATCTTCTGCTGCAGTGATGGCTTCTTCTGCTTTACCCGCTAAAGCATTAGGAGTAGTACCAGTACGCGGCGTGGTCTGTCCATACAGAACCTTATTGTCAGTACCAACCAAAGTTTTCAAGACAAAATCTTTCATAACTACTCTGTATACGCTAGCATAATCAGAAGTAATCACTTTAGCTTCTTCACCACCAATTGCCTTAGTCTTAGCCTGCAAAGCATACATAGCTACCTTACCCGAATTCATTGCTGGTATTTTTTCTGCATCCGCATCCATTGCTACCTTAAGATAACGCTGTCCGTCCTTTTCAGTCTCAACTTTTGATTTTGCTTTGTTAGCAATCGGATTCATCTCAGCTGCACGAGATACAGGATAATAATCTTTATCAGCTGAAAGGAACGCCAATGTTTCAATCTGATCCATTGAGGCACTTGCCGGGTTCATGTGATAATATGCCCAAATCTGCGGAGTAATATAAGACTCCGTATCAGCAACCTTATAGATTTCACCTGTTTCTGTAGGAGCATCATATTTCTGAGCATTCCACTTATTATAAGTAAGATTGCTGGCTTTCAATGAAGGAATGCCTCCAACAAAACAGCTAGGCGCAAAGGTCAATCCCTTCAAGGGAACAGCATCAACAATAGAAAACGTACCATTAACAGGCTTACCGTCTTCAATGGTAGTAATCGTATAACCAGTAACAACACCTTCCGCATTTTTTATAGCTACGATAGAGCTTGTAGGAGTAGGTGTGGCAGGTATAGTAACACCTGTTTTCTTACCATTATATAAAACTTCGCCCTTGTCATTCATTGTCAGTTTTGCAGGGTCGAACTCTTCATACGTTGGTATTACTGGATCATCAGGGAAAGTGATATTGCCGGAACTTACTTCTGTTCCGTTCTTCTTCAAGATAACTTTTCCCTCTTTTGTGACCTCAAGAGAGTACTCAGGCATTTCCTTTGGCATCGGAATAGTGTATTCTTTGGTATCTGCACCAACCACAGTCAACTTACCTGTAACCGGATCGTAAACCACAGACTTCACATAGCCTCCCACTTGAGCTTGCAATTCCGAGAGAGTTTTTTCAATTCCATCGACTCTGGCATTTACCGCGTCAATGTCATCATCGTAGTCTTTACAACCTACGAACGATGCACCGGTAGCAAGCGCCAACGCTCCGAAAAACATCACTCTAATAAATTTTTTCTTCATAACTACTTAAAAATTACATTAATAATATATTATTAAACACTAAGTTCAAATAATACCTGCCCGTTACTTCTTAGGTAACGGGATAACGCATTTTCCCACTCCGTCAGAGGCGTCTGCGGGCTATTTTCAATAAATAAGTTATGACATTTTTAACCCCTGCTTTTGAGAGGCGGCAGAGGGGAGGGAAAGCTTTTGCAAAAATTAGAGAGCAAGGCGTGTGCTTCACAAAAAATCCGCGGTTTTGTCCGATGTGTTTCCTTTTTTTAGTAGTTTATTAGAAATAATATCTTTTTTGTTTGCATGTTTTCCAAAATATGTCCATATTTGCAGCGTATTTTCTTGCCGTTACCTAAGAAGTAACACCATATTAATCAGCAGCTTATCTTCAAAAACGTTTTTCTAAAGGGAGAGAAAACCGTTGCATTAGCCTCATCAATTTTCTTATTCTTAAAAGGTTTCAGATAAGTCTCTGTTACTGTGATGGATGAATGTCCCATAGCTTCCGAAATGATACCGGGATGCACTTCACTATAATATGCCATCGTAGCCCATGTATGACGGGCAGTATATGAACTTAAGTCAGCAGTCAGTCCTAACACTCCTTTCAGAATCACCAGTTGGCTATTGAAATAACGAAGGGCCTGCTGATATTCCCGATATGCTTCTTCTGTTCCTTCCTTGCTGGCGATCAGTGAAAAAAGATAAGGAGAGGCAGGATCAGTATTCATGTATTGCCTGATCAGTTTCATAGCTTCGGGCAGAAGAGTTACGGTCAGCATTCTGCCGGTCTTTCTTCGGCGGTAAGTCAGGACATTCCCCTCTATGTCACGTTTCTTTAGATAAGCAAGGTCCACGAATGGAATGCCACGAAGCATAAACATTAATAAAAACAGAGCACGTGCACGTTGCAAGTCCCTTGTTCTCAAACGGAGTTGGTTCGGAAATCTTGCCATCAATCGTTCCATATCCTCTTTATCCAATGCACGCTTCCTGTCAGCTTTCGTTCCGGTATAAACATAACGAAAATGATGAGGTACATAAACCGCTAAATGCCGGTCAACTGCCCGATTATACACTGCACGCAATGTACGCATATAGGTGGAAACTGTATTCCAGCTACAATCTCTTCCACGCAAATACGTTTCAAAATTCTTAAGAAACTCCTGAGTTACTTTCCGAAAAGGAAGATTCTCGCTTCCATGGAATGAAATGACGGCTCTCATACTACTTCTGTAAATATGAGCGGTCCCATAATTCCCACTTTCCCGCAGCCCATTAGCTACGTTTTTCATAAATGAAATTAAATTCCCCATTTTATACGAATTTAAATGATACTTAAAAGGCTGTTTTAAGAAGAAAACGTTTCCCTTTCCCACGTTTCTTCCATAACACCTTTTCTTTCTATTTCCCTAAATCTTGAAAGACAAAGATAGGGATATATTTGTTCAAAATCCCAGAGTACTATTAAACGTGTGACATTTTTGCAGATATCTTAAGTTTTATACAGGGAAAATAAAAAAGGGACGTTCCCAGGGAAAAAGGGGAAATTAGGAACGTCCCTTGAATAGAGTTATCGAAAAGTCCGGCCTTTCGCAAGTGCAGACCTTTCCTCTTTTCACTAAAATAAACTAAGGACTATAGTGGGGAAATCCTTAGTGGGGAAAACGACTATCAATCGCTTCACAGAGACAGATAACCGCAAAGAAGTCGCATCCGGTACTTACTGTACCGAGGAAGCAACCTGTTCTTCAGATTCTTTTTTATTATATCTTATCGATATTTCTATTTATTGATTACTCAGCAATACAAATACTCACACGGTTCTCTTCTGGTGTGTTGTAGGGCTGAACAGTGTCACCTTTAGAATTAATAAGCATTCTGTCGGCAGTTATTCCTTTTGCCTTCAAAGCGTCGGCAACATTAGATGCACGTTTTTCAGACAGAGTTTTATTAATTCTGGGATTACCTGTATTGGCATCAGCATAACCGGTCACTTTCACCTTTGCTGACGGATTCTTTTGAAGATACTCTACCAACATATTTATTTTAGCATGCTGGTCGTCTTGTATCTTTGCCGAATTCAAGGCAAAGAAGATGTCTTGCTTCATAGGCTGCACCACTACTGCTTCTTCTTTCAGCTGTTCTACCACCACAGGTGCAGGTTTCGGTTGTTCTACTACCACAGGCTCCGGCTCGTAATATACAGGCGGAATTTCTTTGTAGCCCTTGCCGAACTTAATATTCAGACCAAGGAGAGCATTGAACTGCCAGTCGGCATTTCCTGCTTTCTTAGAGTTGAACTTGTCGGACAGAACGTTGGCGTTACCTTCGATGTTGATAGACAGGCGGTCATTCAGACGCAGGTTACATCCTAAGCCTAAGCGCCCTGCTGCTAGGAATTTTCCTTTTGTCCAGAGATGGCCCATTTCGTATCCGGCTGCGTCTATTGCAACAGCCTCGTCATTGTCAAAGCCACGATTGAGACCTACGCCGGCGAAAACATAACCATTCAATACACGTTTGGGGTTAAAGCCGCAAAACAGCGTACTCAAATCCGAAACAATATCTACATTGCCCTGCAGATATTTATATTGGTAGTCTTGTCGGGGAGCGACCCAACTACCTTTTGCCTGCCATCCGCTGACACCCACACGGGCACCCCATGCGGGAGCAAACTGATAGCCTATATTTATGGCGGCAGCCGGAGAGATAAGGTCAGTAAACTTAGCTTCACCTACTGTATGGGCAGCGCCTACTTGCACTTGCATAAACCAATGACGCTTAAATTCTGTTCTTCCTTCCTCCTTGATTTGTCTCTCTTGTGCGGAAGCAAATGTTCCACTCAATAATAAGGCAAATACAGCTATCCACAAATTCTTTTTATTCATGCTTATCTCCTTTCTTTTCTATGTTAAGTATGATATTGCGATGATTTTATTAAAGAAGGGTATCCTCTTTGATGAAGATACCCTTCTAAAACTATATTTTCATTAAAGATTTACTTTAATTTAATCCTAAAGTCTTATCATTCTTACCCTCGTTGTTCTTTAAGAACCCAACAGACGGCATCTTATATTCTGTGTCGGCACGTTTCACAGGAACAGTAATCTTAAGTACCTTAGAAGTACAATTCTTGTTCCAGTCATGTGTAATTGTAACTGTCACGACAACCGGTTGATCATTAGTAACCGCGCTACCACCTTCCTGAGACAAGTTACTCCATGACAGAACACCCTTATCCGAAATAGATGCGTGAGTTACGACGAATTCTTTATTCTCTACCTGATCTGCAGCATTGATCGCATACTTAATGTTTACGTTATGTACTTCGTACAATGATTCACCTATTTTCAAACCATTGCGTACGAACCAACCGTTCTGAATAGCCGGATCCCACATCAAACCATTGGTTGTAGTCTTGTGAGTATCCCACAACTTGAACAGACGATATATCGGCAAATAATGACCTTCGTTTACATTGTCAGCAGCACCGTCAACCAAGTACCAAGAACCATTGTTTACTACTTCATAAGAAACAGGATCTACGAAACGTACATTGAATGTATAGAATCCGGTAGGCTCTTTCTTAGTTGTAACACCCGGTATTGCAATAGGAATCTTACGATCGACACCATAGCTACCAACATAAACATATGCTCTGATTTCAAGCGGTTGTTCAAGCCATTTACAGTCGAATTGATTGATTGTCAATACATGTTTGTTAGTCTCTTCATTATATGCCAATGTAACATCTCCACCATATTGAGTCGGGTTAACCAATTCGAAGCAAATAGTACCGCAAGGTAATACTTTAGCAAGGTTATTAGTCAACATTCCATCTTCAATATTACAGCTCATTTTAAACGTTCCACTGAATGGTTTTTCACCAGTGTTACTTTCTTCAGTCGGATAGCCATATCCCAACATATATTCTGTTCCGGCAATATGGTTGTTACCAGCAGCCCACATAGATGGGTTGTAAGTCCATTCTGCAGCAGGATCAGTTACATTGAACTCAGCCTTGATCTTGAATGCTTTATAAGTAGCTAACGTACTCTCAGTAGAGAAGCTCAATTCCACTTCATATTTACCAGCATGAGCTTCCGGAGTCAATCCGAAGTATAGGTAATTATTCTCAGTTGTCGGACCTCCAAAGATGTTCGCCCAGTCAATCATCAGATTCCAGTTCTTTGACGGATCTTTGTAGATATAACCACTGTTTATGTATGCAGCCCACTTCGTGTATTCGGTTCTAACACCGGTCTGTGCATCAGTAAAGAATACCTTCACACTGTTGGTACCACCTGTAATACCATCACCATACAATTCTACAAACTTCTCTTTACTTACACCTAACTTATTGAAGTACTGATCGAAGTCAATCTTAAGTCCATCAACAACATTAGCATTCGCAAATGCGCCATTACCCCACTGCTTCATATCTTCTCCACCAACGAGTGCAGTGCAGCCAAGTACCTGGTCTGTCAGATCTTCATTAGTCCAAGTATCAGTCAACTGTTCTGTTTCAACCAACTTGATTTTCAAGAGTTTAGACATTACCCATTTACCGTCAACAAACATTTTAACTTTAACAACCGGTTCACGGCCAATAGAAGCTGTCTGAACTTTACCATCTACTAAGATCGGAGTCATTTTTCCTGTCTTAGAGTCAAACGTCACATAACGTTCAGTCTGTCCTACTTCAGCCTCAGTATAATGAACATCTTCAAATTCGAAAGTAATATTTTCGAAGCCAAGATCTTCCAGTCTGTATTGTCCGTCTTTTGAAGAAAAGTCGGTATTCGTATAGAATTTAACAGCATAATCACGAATATAGTCTAACAATACCGGTTGGTCAGTATACAAGACATTGGCGATTACAGGTACGTTAATATTACTAGCAATGTAACTATTTCTTTGAGCAGCATTAAGCTCCTCAGCATACATGTGAGTCAAATCCGTAAATGTAGTAACCTGATCATTCAAATTACCATCTTTTATAGTTATACCGATCATTGCATCGTCCTGCTCAACCACCATACGTTTAGTGGCTACAAAATCAGAAACAACAATACCGTCATTAATAAACTTCTCGTTTTCATTCGTATTCTTAACGCGATAAGCAAGCATATTGACTTTACCGGCTTCACCGTATTTGCTGGATTCCTCCATAGGTTTGCCATCCGGATTATCATATACATTTTCTTCTGTTTCTTCAGAAGCTTTATACATCTTAAATACGTTCGGATTATCAGTATTATTACCAGCAGAAGCTTTCACAACCAGCTTACCTTGAGAGTTTACCGAAATCTTAGACAAAGGCAGTCCTATTTCAACAGCCCTGGTAGTGGTAGTAGCAGTCTGTTCAATAAAACCTAATCCCTCATAATATTTAGGATTAACGTTTGCAGGATTCAGCTTATACTCATATTCAGCCCATCCATTGACCAATGTGCGGTATAATGGCTGAAGAGCACTGTTGTATTCATATACTTTAGTAATACCTGTAGAGTTCTCATCATACCCGATAACCGGCAAGAATACAACATCGCCTAAATCTTCATTGATATTAGAAGTTACGTGAACTAAAGAAGATACGAAAGTAGCAGAATACTTATAAATCTTAGCAGAAGTAGCTTCGCCGGTTTCAGTTCTCAGATTACTGAAAATATAGTAATCTCCCATATCGGCCACAGAAACAACTCCCGGGATAATCCAAGTCATATCAGTCTTGTTCTCCGGTTTCACTTCATTCTTGTACCAGAATCCGTCTTCGCCCGGGATATAAGTATCACCATCGATTCCAGGCTCTCCTTGTTCACCCGGCTTTCCTTGTTCACCGGCAGGTCCTTGTTCACCCGGATCTCCCTTGTCTCCTTTAGCCTTGAACTCTGTTTTCTTACCATCTTGATACCAGTATCCGTCTTCACCAATCGTCCACTGAGTACCATCTTTTCCGGCATCACCATTTTTAATGGTAAAGCTCTTACCGTTGCTCAATGTTACTTCCACACCACCGGTAATGTTCTCAACTTTTGTGATTACAGATCCCCCTTCGATCAGCTTGTTGATTTCCGCAATAGCGTTGGCATTTTCGGTTATCTTCTGCTCTAACCGATCGATATCGTCATCGTAGTCCTTACAACCTACATATGAAAATGTGGTTAGCGCCAATGCTCCGAAAAACATCACTCTAATAATTTTTTTCTTCATAACTACTTAAAAATTACATTAATAATATATTATTAAACACTAAGTTCAAATAATATTCGCCCGTTACTTTGTAGGTAACAGGAAACAGCCTGTAGCTACTTCTGAAGAAGCGTCTAAAGGGTAGACAAGAAACATAAGTATCAAAATATATTTAACCCCTGCTTTAGAATAGCAGCAGAGGGGAGGGAAATCTTTTGCAATAATAAGAGAGCATGGTGTGTTCTTCACAAAAAATCCGCAGTTTTGTTTGGTGTATTTCCTTTTTTTAGTAGTTTATCAGAAAAAATATCTTTTTTGTTTGCATGTTTTCCAAAATATGTTCATCTTTGCAGCGTATTATCTCCCCGTTACCTACAAAGTAACAGGCTTTAATTCAAATAATTACCTACCGAGAAAGACTTCCTAAAGGAAGAGAAGACCATTACATTCGCTTCATCAATTTTCTTATTCTTGAAAGGTTTCAGATAAGTCTCTGTGACAGTGATAGATGAATGTCCCATTGCTTCTGAAATGACACCGGGATGTATCTCACAATAATAAGCCATCGTAGCCCATGTGTGACGCGCTGTATATGAACTCAGATCCGTAGTCAGTCCCAGCACTTGTTTCAGAATCATCAGCTGATAATTAAAGTTACGCAATGCCAACTGGTATTCCTTATATGCCTCCTCCGTTCCTTCCTTGCTGGAAATCAACGAAAAGAGATAAGGAGAAGCAGGATCGGTATTCATATGCTGTTTGATCAATTTCACCGCTTCCGGCAAAAGAGTCACAGTCAGCATTCTGCCTGTTTTCCTCCGACGATAAGTAAGGACATTTCCGTCTATATCATGTTTTTTCAGATAAGCAAGATCGACGAAAGGCATACCACGCAGCAAAAACATTAATATGAAAAAACCACGGGCACGCTGCAATTCCCTGTTTCCCGAGTGCAGCTGTTTCGGAATATCTTTCATAAGACGTTCCATATCCTCTTTTTCCAATGCACGCTTTTTATCGGCACGTGTCCCCGTATAGACATACCGGAAATGATGCGGTACATAAGGTGCAATGCGTCGGTCTACTGCCCGATTGTACACAGCTCTCAGCGTACGCATATAAGTAGAAACCGTATTCCAGCTACAATTTCTTCCACGCAGATACGCTTCAAAACTTTTCAAAAACTCCGGAGTCACTTTTCGGAAAGGCAGATTACTGCTTTCATTGAATGCGACGACAGCACTCATGCTACTCCTGTAAATATGGGCGGTCCCATAATTCCCACTTTCCCGTAGCCCGTCGGCTACCTTCTTCATAAATGAAATTAAATTCCCCATTTTTTACTGTTTAAAATGATCAATAAAGGCTGCTGCCAAAGAGAAGTGAACCCTTCTCCACATTCCCCGGCAGCGCCTTTTTTCCTATTCCCAATCATAAAGATACAAATCTATTGCCACATTTGTTTGATGTAACCCCAAAAACATTCGATACCAGCTCCCAGCCGATCATTTTCTCCAAAACATTTGGCTATCTGACAAATAATTCGTTACTTTGCACCGCTTTCGCGCAATCGCTGTC
>ULXV01044400.1_pt1 | contig 35278 bp, 20 predicted proteins | sample 1961601 | NCBI WGS metagenome assembly ULXV01 (sample SAMEA4835847, study PRJEB28245) | human gut metagenome | biome: gut microbiome; material: fecal sample | place: Denmark | collected 2008 | reverse complement strand
GTGAATAATGTGCGTCAAGGCGGAAAATAGTATGCTTACGTATCGGTAACGTAAAAAGAAGATAAAGCTCATTTCATAATTCTCTCTTTACATTAGATTATCTACCTAAAAAAGGATTACTGCTCACGCGGTAATCCTTTTTACATTATTTAGTTAGTTAATTTAAAATTTGAGAGAATTGAAACTTCACAGCCTCGAATTAAAAAGTTGTTTTAATAAGCACTAACTATTTATATATAAAAGCAAATGAAAATGTTATCTAATTCTTCACTCCTGCTGCCTCATCTCCGGCTATCTTTGTAACCGTATCTATCGGCAGCACCGGTTCGTATGCCACTTGCGGATCATTTACGGTATCACGGTAATCATCATGCATATACACCATATCGCTACCATCATCCTGCATGGAACGTTGCACCACCGTTCCCATCACAAACAAGACAGCTATCATGGCAGCAGCCTTGAACAACGGCATAAAGCGCGTTCGCAAAGTGAGACGTTGCGCTTTCACAACCGGTTTTTCCACCCGGGCCAGAACCTTGGCATCAAAGTCACTGCCCAGCCCCCTCTCCTTCTCAATCTCCTGATAAGCAAACATTGCCTTGTAACGGAGTAAATGAGCAGGAATCTCTTTCTGATGAAAGAAAGAACGCAAAATCTGTTCCTCTTCCAAGGAAGTCTCACAGTTCCAGTAGCGTTCCAATAACTGTTCAATGTACTTATAATCCATAATCTTCTATTTCCGTATATCTTTGTTTTATCTTTTGCCGACTGCGAAAGAGATTGATTTTCACCTGCTCTTCCGTTATCTGCAAAATATCTGCAATTTCTTTATAGCTCTTTCCTTCAATATCCCGCAACTGCATAATACTTCGCTGCTTTTCGGGAAGTTCGTTCAGCAGGCGGTGAATCAAACCTAATTGCTCACTCTGTGCCAACTGTTCATAAGGGTTCAATGCATCGGGCAGTTCCTGTGTTTCGGGTGTCAATTCCATGTGCTGTGAATCTATCTTTTCACTCCGGTCTATTGCCAGATTTCTTGCTACCGTCAGACAGTAGGCTTCGATGGATTCAAAATTCGGCCACTCATCACGTTTATTCCATACCCTAATCATCGTATCCTGCACCACATCCTCCGCTTCAGCACTGTTCAGCGTAATACGAAAAGCCAACCTGTAGAGTTTGTCTTTCAGGGGCAAAATGTCGTTTCGGGAACTGATTTCTTGCATTGCTCTGTAATAATGACGGGTGAGTTGTACAAAAGTTACACTCACCCGCCTATTTTTTGAATTATTTTTTGATTATAGTTCCGCCTTCTCCCTTAATGGCTGAAGCCAAGGTAATTACAACCTGACTCACTCCTGCATCAATGGCAGAGAAGGAATTTTCCAGTTTAGGTATCATCCCTCCCTGAATGATACCTCGGGCTACATACTCTTTAAATTCTTCGGGAGTAATAACAGGAATGACGCTATCATCGTCATTTTCGTCGCGTAATACGCCTTTCTTCTCAAAACAATAGACAAGTGTCACATCAAAAAGTGGCGCCAACGCTTTTGCTGTCTCCCCGGCAATGGTATCGGCATTGGTATTCAGCATACTTCCCTGCCCGTCATGAGTCAGAGGAGCCATGACAGGAACAATACCCTGACGAATCAGTGTAGCCAGAAAATCGGCATTCACCTTTTCCACATCACCTACATAGCCATAATCCACCTCTTTCACCGGCCGTTTCACTGAACGAATAACGTTCATATCCGCTCCGGTCAGTCCGATAGCATTCACTCCTCTAGCTTGCAGGCCTGCAACGATATTCTTATTGACCAGTCCGCCGTAAACCATAGTCACAACCTTCAGCGTCTCGGCATCCGTAATGCGACGGCCATTCACCATTTTACTTTCAATACCCAATCGGGCAGCCAGTTTGGTGGCTGAACGTCCCCCACCGTGCACCAACAATTTATATCCTTCAATAGCGGAAAAGTCGGCCAAAAGCCGACTAAGCGTAGTTTCTTCCTCTACAATCTTTCCGCCTACCTTTATGACAGTCAGTTTTTCTTTCATCCTTTTATTCCAAATAAGTATATCCATAAAGCCCGGAACGGTAGTTGGACAAAAATTCTTTTCCTTCTTCTACCGATATCTTACCTTCTTTTACAGATTTAGTCACCCAGGTTTCCAATGTACGCACCAGTTTCTTCGGATTATACTGAACATAATCCAACACTTCCGCCACGGTTTCGCCATCAATCACCTGATCAATAGAATACCCTTTATCATCTACCGATACATGCACTGCATTCGTATCACCAAACAAATTGTGCATATCTCCTAAAATTTCCTGATAAGCTCCCACTAAAAAGACACCTATGTAATAAGACTCTTTTTGCTTCAATGAATGCACAGGCAGGTCGTGCGATACATAACGGGTAGATATAAAGTTGGCTATCTTTCCGTCAGAGTCACAAGTAATGTCTTGCAAAGTAGCATTCCGGTCGGGTTTCTCGTCCAGTCTTTGGATAGGCATAATGGGGAATATCTGATCTATCGCCCAAGAGTCCGGCAAAGACTGGAAAAGCGAAAAGTTACAGAAATATTTATCAGCCAATAATTTATCCAATTTACGGAATTCATCGGGAGCATGTTTTAACCCGGAAGCAATTTGATTAATCTCACGAGTCACAGACCAATAGAGACGTTCTATCTGCGCACGGGTTCTTAAATCCACAATACCATGACTGAACAAATCCAGTGCCTCTTCACGAATTTGCTGTGCATCATGCCATGCCTCCAACATACGGCTCTGATTCAAATTATCCCATATTTCATATAGTTCATGCACCAGTTCATGGTCTTTTTCACTTACTTCAAAGTCTTCATCCATTTCGGGCAGAGTAGCTGTTTCCAGCACTTCAAAAATCAGCACCGAATGGTGTGCCGTCAGTGAGCGACCACTTTCTGTAATGATATTGGGGTGCGGAATATTATTTTTATCACTAGCATCCACCAACGTAGAGATAGAGTCGTTTACATACTCCTGAATAGAATAGTTCACGCTGCTTTCACTATTGGAAGACCGGGTACCGTCATAGTCAACACCCAAGCCTCCACCGATATCAACAAACTCAACATTGAAGCCCATTGCGTGTAATTGTACATAGAACTGTGAAGCTTCACGTAAAGCTGTTTTAATACGGCGTATCTTGGTTACTTGACTTCCGATATGGAAATGAATCAACTTCAAACAATCTTTCATGTCTTTCTTTTCCAAAAAGTCAAGTGCTTCCAGCAACTCACTGGAAGTCAATCCAAACTTGCTGGCATCTCCACCGCTATCTTCCCATTTTCCACTGCCCGAAGAAGCCAGTTTAATACGAATACCTATATTAGGGCGTACATTGAGCTGTTTCGCCATCTTTGCAATCAAGCGTAACTCATTCATCTTCTCTACTACCAGAAAGATACGTTTCCCCATCTTCTGAGCCAGTAAAGCCAACTCAATATAGCTCTCATCTTTATATCCGTTACAGATAATCAGCGAGTCTGAGTCCGTGTTAATAGCAATCACTGCATGCAATTCGGGTTTGGAACCGGCTTCCAGTCCTAAATTAAACTTCTTGCCATGACTTATGATTTCTTCCACCACCGGACGCATTTGGTTCACTTTAATAGGATAGATGATAAAGTTTTCAGCTTTATAACCATACTCTTCGGATGCTTGCTTGAAACAGTTCGAAATTTTTTCGATACGATTATCAAGAATATCCGGGAAACGAACCAGCATAGGTGCTGCGACATCCCGTAACTGAAGCTCGTCCACCAATTCTTTCAAATCGACTGCGACACCGTTCTTACGGGGAGTTACCACTACATGACCTTTGTCATTGATACTAAAGTACGAAGTTCCCCAACCTGTAATGTTGTAGAGTTCTTCCGAATCTTCAATACGCCATTTTCTCATTTCTTGTTCTGTGCAAATAGTGTGTATACTTTTACTAAATAGATTATAACTTTCAATCTGTTTATTTATCCAACAGCTTTCTCAAGCTATCTACTGATGCCTGTATCTGCGACTTGTCTTCCAACTCGTCGGCCCGAAACAGAAACTTCGCCTGCGAATAAAAAGGATGACGCTTCTGCAACGCTTCACAAATAAAGTTCATCAATTCTTCATCGCTTTTGTTTGCCAATAACGGACGTTGTTGCTTCGCCACTTTTAAACGGTGAAACAACACCTCGGGCTCCACCTGAAGAAACACGGTATCCCCACAAGCATTCATATAGTCCATATTGTCAAAAAAACAAGGAGTGCCCCCACCGGCCGAGATTACAACATCTTCAAACTCAGCCACCTCATGCAACATTTTTTGCTCCAATTCGCGGAAACCCTGTTCACCGCGTTCTGAAAACAACTGCTGAACAGTTTTATGAAAACGCTCCTCAATATACCAATCCAAGTCTATGAAAGTAAGACCCAGTTCGCGGGAAAACGCTTTACCCAAAGTCGTTTTCCCCGCACCCATATATCCTATTAAAAATATACGTGTCATTTCTTTTTCTTAGCTGCCACTCGTTTACGAGTCTCACTTTTTTCTTTCTGCAGTTCTATCACCTTAAAGCAAGTTTCCAGATTTAAATCTTTCGGTTCTACGCTTTCAGGAATCTTATAATTCTTTTTCTGATAAGCAATATAAGGTCCGTAACGACCGTTCAGAATCTGCAAATCAGGCTCTTTATCAAATGTTTTAATAATCTTCTTTTCGGCAGCTTCGCGCTTGGCATTAATCATTTCAATCGCTTTTTCCAAGGTAACCTCCATCGGATCTTCCCCCTTGGGAATAGAGACGAATACATTATTATGACGGACATAAGGTCCAAATCGTCCCACTCCTACCGTCACTGTCTTATCTTCATACTCACCTAACGTTTTCGGGAGCTTGAACGAATCAAGCGCTTCTTCCAACGTAATTGTTTCTATCGAAAGACCTTTCGGCAAGTGCGCAAACTTGGGTTTTTCTTCATCATCGGCTATGCCTATCTGTATCACCGGGCCAAATCGACCAATTTTTACGGATACAGGCTTCCCACTCACCGGATCATTGCCTAGAATTCTTTCACCCACCTTATGCTCGCTCTTCGCATTCATGGTCTTGTCTACCAACGGATGGAAGCCGTCGTAAAAGTTCTTCATTACACTCGTCCACTCTTTCTCGCCTTCCGCCACTTCATCAAATTCTTTTTCAACACTCGCGGTGAAATTATAGTCCATAATTTCGGGGAAGAATGCCATCAAGAAGTCATTAACCACTATACCTACATCAGTAGGCAATAGTTTAGACTTCTCATTTCCGGTTGTTTCCGTCTTGACTGTTTCGGTTATCTTGTTCCCTTTGAGCTTCAATATCTCGTATGGACGTTTTACGCCTTCACTGTTTCCTTTTACCACGTAGCCACGTTGCTGGACCGTCGATATGGTAGGAGCATATGTAGACGGACGCCCGATGCCCAGTTCCTCCAGCTTACGCACCAGACTGGCTTCGGTATAACGCGGAGGACACATACTGAAACGCTGAGTGGCAGAAATTTCCTTACTCTCTAATGACTGTCCTTTACTCAAAGGAGGCAACAAGCGGCTTTCATCCTCTTGTTCGTTATCGTCGTCATAAGACTCTTTATATACACGCAAATAGCCATCGAAAATCACAACTTCACCAATAGCAACAAAAGTTTCTTCACTATTGCTGATAGAGATAGTAGCAGTGGTCTTTTCAAGTTCAGCCTCTGCCATCTGTGATGCAACAGTACGTTTCCAAATCAATTCGTACAATCTCTGCTCCTGTGACGTTCCCGCAATAGTCTCGTTCGACATATCCGTCGGACGAATCGCTTCGTGAGCTTCCTGAGCACCTTTTGTCTTCGTTGCAAACTGACGTGTCTTCACATACCTTTCTCCCATCAGTGAAATGACAGTTGATTTGCAGGCCGCCAATGCCAAGTCCGAAAGATTCACAGAGTCGGTACGCATATAAGTAATCTGCCCGCTTTCATACAACCGTTGCGCCACCATCATAGTCTGTGCAACCGTAAACCCTAACTTCCGAGCAGCTTCCTGCTGCAAAGTGGAAGTGGTAAATGGAGCAGCCGGCGACTTCTTAACCGGACGAGTCGTAATATCTTCAATAGAAAACTCTGCATCCTTACACAATTCAAGGAATGCCTGAGCCTCTTCTTTTGTCTTAAAACGTCTGTCTAACTCAGCCCTCACTTCCGTTTTATTACCATCGGCATCAGGAGCTTCAAATATTGCTGTCACACGATAAGAAGGCTCACTGACAAAAGCGTGCACCTCACGCTCACGTTCCACAATTAACCGAACAGCAACAGACTGCACACGACCGGCAGAAAGAGCAGGTTTTACCTTCTTCCATAAAATAGGAGAAAGCTCAAAACCTACAATCCTGTCCAAGATACGACGCGCTTGCTGAGCATTTACAAGGTTCACATTTATGTCACGCGGGGTTTCAATGGCTTTTAATATCGCAGTTTTGGTTATCTCGTGGAATACAATACGCTTTGTCCTCTTCGGGTCCAGTTCCAACACTTCATATAAATGCCACGAAATGGCTTCTCCCTCACGGTCCTCATCGGATGCGAGCCACACCATATCAGCGTTCTTTGCCGCAGCTTTCAACTCGCCGACCAATTTTTTCTTATCAGAAGGTATCTCATAAGTCGGTTCAAATCCCTTCTCTACATCGATACTGAAATCTTTCTTCTTTAAGTCACGGATATGCCCGTAACTGGAAAGGACTTTATAGTCTTCTCCTAAGAATTTTTCTATGGTCTTGGCTTTTGCGGGTGACTCTACAATTACAAGATTTTTTTGCATAATATAATGTATTCCATTTTATTTGAGGGCAAAAGTAGAAAAAAAGCAGAACTACACCTATATAATAAGGTATGTTTCTGCTTTTTTTTCTTAAAAAGGCTCTTTTTAGAAGCCTATTTAACTAAAATCGAAAAGTAAGACCACCTAAAACATTCAGTTTTTCGGCAGGGTATCCTCCTTCGTAATAATATTGTTTATTTAACAGGTTGTTCACATCCATAAAGATAGAGATGTCTTTTAAAAGCTCATAGGTAGCACCCACACTCAGATTACTGACAGGATCGACATCCTCACCCTTACGCTTTACATAATCATAACCTAACCGAAGCTTTAAACCGTCCATCAGCTTGGCATCAACTTTAAAGTTCAGTTCCATTTCAGGCTTCATGGCAACTATCATATCGTCGTCACTATCTGTTGTCCAACCGTAATACGTACCTTTTACCGATGCATCAAAATAGTCCTTATAGCCATATTTCACTTCTGCACCTCCATAACCAATTTTTCCTTTATCCTGTACAAAACCCGTATATACAAATTGTCCCGCAGGCACTAACGTACAGAATAACTCATGTTTACGTATCTGATAACCACCAAATATATTAAACCATAACCCACTTACAGGAGACGCCTTAAAACCCAAAGTTGCATCAAAAGGAACATAAGTCGCATCAAGCTGCTGCTCTGTTCCCCAATAGGGAGAGATGCGGCTCAACATACGATAATCGTTTACCTGTCTGCCTCCTTGTGCATTCAAATAAAGAATATAACTATCGGAGAAGATATACTCAGCACGAATGTCCGGGGCTACATCTATACCGCTATCATTACCGGTCATCCAGTCGACATGCGCACCTAGATGCAGCCTCCAGCTATCTTCATCAATTGCATAATAAGGATTCAGACCTAAAGAAGTATAATCCTTCATCAAGTCATCTGAATAAAATAAATTATCCATTTCAAATTTAATACCCACACGCTGAATATCGCTCAGTTTTCCCCATACATCACCTGCTGTATGAATTATTTTTTCCGTGCTGTTCTCATCAGAAATTGCCGGATATTTCTGTTTAAAATACTGAAAGCCTGTTTGTACAGTAAATTGCAATGGCATCATTTCATCCGTAGAAGACAACCCGACATAGAAATCTCCCAGTGTGTGATGCTGTTTATCATTCTCGCCGGAGATAGAAGAAATCGGACTCAACATATAATTAAATACACGAGAATGAAATCCTCCTCCAAGATTCAAATCCATATTCCTGAAACTATGTCTATACCCTATATTGAAAGAAGAAGAATAAAAACGGGATTTCCAATCATTATCAATTGCATCTTTCAGGGTTCCATTCATGCCATCCAATGAAGTAGCAACATTCAGACGGTCACCTTTCGTAATGTCCCATATATATCCGGCCTTGAAGGCCACATTACCATAATTACCGGCACCCGCACGCACATATCCTCGTTTGGCCTTCTCCCATTCCCATTCACGGACTATAGGAAACATTTCTTCATAATTCCAGGCAGCCACAGGACGCAAAGCCGTAGCATACTCAATTCCTTTCTTCACTACTGCCGGTTCTTCCACCCTGGGCAACACATTTATTTTGGAAGCATCCATGACAGTAGGGTTATACTCATTCTCCACTACCACAGTGCGGTTCAAAGTACTGTCTTGCTGTGCATATACAGCCGACAGAGGCAACAAGCCCACAAACGCTATAATTGCTATTTTCTTCATAATCTTTAATTTTCGGCATTTAACTTATTCAGTCTGCTCTCTATCATTCCTGCAATATCATCATCTGCCTGGTAATTCTGCTTCAATGAAAGCAAATATTGCTTAGCATCTAAATTACGTCCCAATTTCATATAAACATCAGACAACAGCACAAAGCTACGCGCCAACCAATAAGTATGTGGAGTGCTGACTTCAATATAATCCAAGACTTCTTTCTCAGCCTGTTCCGTCTGCCCGGCATCAAAATAAATCTGCGCCACTTTATATTTCGCTTCTGCACCATATATATTGCGAGTGTCTTTTGCCAATATCTTCAAATCATCCATGGCACCTTCCACTTTTCCTGCATCCAGATAAGCCTTGGCACGATAATAATGAGCCTCGTTGGATAATTCAGGAGCAACCTTTGTCTCCGCCAGCAAATCCGTTGCCGCCAGCATTACTTCTTCTCCATTGCCCAACATATAAGCGCTACGAAGTACGCCTGTCTTTGCCAACTGCCGGCGTTCCGGCGAAACAGCTTTATCTTTCAGTTGCTTATAAACAGTCAACGCTTTTTCATAGTCTTTTGCCGAGTAAGCCATCTCAGCACTCATCATCATGGCATCTTCCGAATATTTATTATTGGGATAAGCCAAAACTTTGTCCAAATGTTCTATCGCACTATTGTAAGCCTTCCGGTTATAATCTATCAACCCGACATAATAATTGGCATTCAAACTAAATGCACCTTCCGGGAAAGTTTGCAGATAATGAGTAAAACTATTGCGTGCTTCATCTATTTCACCGCGCATATATACCCTTTCGGCAGCAACATAAGTCAACGAATCACGTTCGTTCACATCAAAATTGGCTCCACCGGGAATGGTAGAAGCAAAGTTGGCATATTCATCCACCTTATTCAAATCAATATAAATAGACTTCAAATCTCTTTGGGCAAGACGAGCCTCCTCACTACCCGGATAATTAGTGATTACCTGCTTATAAGCCTGGATAGCCTCCGGATACTTATCTCCTTGATAATAGAGCAAACCTATTTCGTTAGCCGCTCGACGGGCCATATTGCTTTCCGGGAATTTCTTCAACAAAATATTGAAACGATTAATAGCATTCGTATGATCCTCCATTTGAACAAAAGCACGGCCTTGCTCATACAAAGCATCATCCAGATATTGAGACTCGGGATAATCCGCTATCAAACGGTTTAAAATTTGTATCTTTCCGGTATAATCCTTCTGCAAGCCACGGACAAAAGCCTCTTGATATAAAGAATAATCCCCCAAAGAAGGATCTATTTCCACAGCACGGGCATAATCCTGACGGGCCGAATCAAAACGGCGGGCATAAAAGTTACAGTCACCGATACGATTGTAAGCATCTGCCTGTACAGCACGGTCATTGACAGTTCCACGGTCAACAAAACGGGTAAACCAATTCAATGCACCATTATAATTCTTTTGTTTAAAATCAGTATAACCCAAATTGTAAAGCGCTAGCCCGTACTCCCGATTCATCTTATCGGGAGCGAATTCCAAGTACCGGCGTAAATCATTTCCAGCCTGAGCATAGTGTTCCAGTCTGTAGTTTGCCTCACCACGCCAATAATATGCATCAGCCTTAGCAGACATGTTATATTGCCCGATAGCCAAAGAGCGGTTAAAATATTCTATTGCTTTGGAAAAGTCGGCATTAGCAAATGCCTGAGTACCGAGACGGAACAGAATCTTTTGTTTTGCTTCCATGATTCGTGCACCCGGATGCTCAATCTTTGCAATAGACTTCAATGCAGCTTCGTAGCTACGAGTATTCATATACACCTCTATCAAGTAATCATTTACCCGTTCGGCATACGGCGAATTGGGAAATTCATTAAGGAAGCGTTCAAATACCGTTACAGATTCAGCAAAAGGAGAATAAGAAGTCTCATGTATACACAAAGCATAATTATAAAGAGCCTGCTCTTTCACCAACGGGGCAAATCCTGATGCAGACGCCTGCTCAAAAGCCATTCTTGCCTGATTGCGTTCCTTCAAATTCAAATAAGCCAAGCCCATGTGCAAATATGCATTCTGAGACAAAGCATCATTCACCGAAGTCGTTTCACCCAGTGTGGCAGCCGCCTTTGAATAAACACCGGTATAATAATAACTCATACCCAACTCATACAACGCTTTACGCTGCGGACGCGACACCGCACCCTGATAACGTTCCAGCGGTGCAATAGCTGCCTGGTAATTATTCAGCCCAAAACAGGCTTCTCCCAAAACACGTTCCATCTGAGCCTCATCTTTATGACCGGAATAAACCTTCAAATAGCGTTCAGCCACCGAACGTGCCTGTTCATAATTACCTTGCAATAAATAAATCTCTCCTATATAATAAGGCACTAAAGATGAATATACAGCATCATCTTTCAAAGATAAAAAAGCATCTAATGCCTTATTATACCGTTTTTCCACATAATCGATATAAGCCAAGTTATAAGTGGCATCCGATTGATAACGCGGGCTCACCTCTTTCAGTAAAAGGAACCATACGGAAGCATCGCGCAAATTACCTTCCTTTAAATAAGAAGTGGCAAGACGCATGGCACAATCATCGCGTTCTGCATCAGGCAGTGCCTCAAGGTCACACGCCCTAAACATAGCTATTGCCTCCTTATATTTACCTTCTTCAAAATACACCGAAGCAATCAAAGAACGTACCCTGTCTGTATATCGTGAATCCGGGTATTTATCCAGATAAGCCTGCAACAGCTCCACACTGTTTTTTGACTTCAATTCATATTCTCTGCATACCCTTCGGTATTCCTTATCGCCTGCCACGTCATCGGGAAGAATTTGCTGGGCCATACTTTGCAAAGCACATCCCCCCATCAATGCAGCTATTAATAGAGTCCTTTTCTTCATATTCTATTCTAATATTTATATTCTTTCAAAAAGCGTTTTACTCCCTCACGTACAGAGTCAAGACCAAATTCTTCAGGATTCACTTTGTCAAGCGGCATCCAAAAAGAATCCGCCACATCATCCATCGCTTCAAGATGAGTCACATCTTCCACCGTACAAAGGAAAAACTGGTCTAAGGTATGTACCAAAAAGCCGGAATAAAGATAAGTATTGGGCAACGAAAACAGATATGCCGCTTTTTCCACTTTCAGTCCTGTTTCCTCCAGCACCTCACGCGCCACACCTTCCTCTCCGGTTTCATACATATCTATAAACCCTCCCGAAAGGTCCAGTGTTCCTTTCTTGGGTTCTTTACCCCGACGGCAAACCAATAATTCATTCCTCTCATTCAAGATAAATGCCACTGTAGCGGCACTTGAATTAAAGTAGTAGACAAAACCACAATCCGCACAGCGTTTGGACTTCTCATTATTCACCACAAAATGTGAAGAACCACATTTGGGACAGTACTTGAATAGTTCTAGTGGATGCATAATTACTCCTTTTCTTTTATAGACACCGCAAAGATAGCTTAAATGACAGATAATTCATTAATTAAATCTAAAAGAAGAAAGAGAAAACACAATTCTTAGTACATTTGTTAGCAAATACAAATGTAAATTACTCACATGGAGATTGTTATAATTATCGCACTTATTTTACTAAATGGGGTATTCGCCATGTCCGAAATAGCCTTGATTTCTGCTCGCAAAAGCAGTCTGAACAATGATGTCCGTCACGGCAGTTCCACCGCGCGTATCGCCTTAAAATTAGCCAATGACCCGGATAAGTTTTTATCGACCATACAAATCGGAATTACTCTGATTGGTATTCTCACCGGTATTTATTCCGGCGATGTATTGGCGTCTGATTTCAGCAAAGTACTGACTGCAGCAGGCATACCAGTCACTTATGCCCATATAATAGCACAAATTCTGATTGTCATCTTAGTGACCTATCTCACCATTATTTTCGGAGAGCTTGTCCCCAAACGAATCGGAATGAGCGCATCCACACGCGCAGCCAAGCTACTGGCACGCCCCATGTATTGGCTGTCAGTCATAGCTTCTCCTTTCGTATGGATTTTGGCAAAAAGTACTTCACTGATTTTCAACCTGCTGCATATAAATACAGCAGAGGAAAAAGTTACGGAAGAAGAAATCAAATCCATGATTGACGAAGGAGCCGAGAATGGCGAGGTACAAGAAGTAGAGCAAGATATCGTAGACCGCGTTTTCTCTTTGGGCGACCGCAGCATCAATACCATTATGACTTATCGTAATGATATAGTATCTATTGATATAGATATGGGAAACAAGCAGATTTATGATATTGTATGCCAGCATTTATATCAAGTTTATCCGGTGACACAAGACAATACTTTGGATAATATTATAGGTGTGGTTTACCTGAAAGATCTTTTCGGTAAATTAGAAGAAGTGAACTTTAATCTGCGTGATGTTATTCGTCCGGCACAATACTTCCATGAAAACATGGATGTCTATAAGGTATTGGAACAAATACGCCAACACCACATTAAATATGGACTGATCTGCGATGAATTCGGCAGTTTGCAAGGAGTCATTACAATGAAAGACATATTGGAAGCATTGGTAGGGGCACTACCCGGCGATTCGGAAGAACCGGATATCATTCTCCGCAAAGACGGCAGTTGGCTGATAGACGGACAATGTTCTTTCTATGACTTCTTAAGTCATTTTGAAATGGAAGATTTATATTCCGAATATAATTATAACACATTGAGCGGACTTATTCTGCAGCAGTTGGGACATGTTCCCAAAACCGGAGAACTTCTCCAATGGAACGATTTCCTTTTTGAAATTGTAGATATGGACGGAGCACGCATCGATAAGATATTGGTCACCCTGTCAGACAAAAACAAAGAAGATAAATAAGATATGTTACAAAGAGATTATATTATGCGTTTGGTTCGCCAATTCATAGAAGCATTGGAAAAACTGGTGGAAGAAAAGAAAAAAGAGGATGGTCCTGAGTTTCAGTTAAAGATACAAAGTATCTATCGAGCCTATTTTAACCATAGCCATCACTTCTATTATGAACAGGATGCGGAATATATTTTAACCGATCTGTCTCAAGACTATGAAGGGCAAGAGTTTCTGACCCGAATCGATATGTTATCGGAGTTGCTCTACCAAGACGCTCTATTGAAAGAGCCGGACGAAAAGAAATACCTTTTAGCAAAAGCACTCTATCTAAAAGAGTATTTGGACAGCCATAGTGATACCTTTTCTTTTGAGCGAAGAAACAAAATAAATGAAATCAAGAAGTTATTAGAGTTATAGACTAAAAAAATGCACTTTTTTTCAAAGAATATGTGTTTTTTCTTTCAAAATAGTAGATAAATTAAAAACTATTCCTATATTTGCTTACAGATTGACAACACTAAAATCAAAATATTATGGAGAAAATAGACAGTCTTGACAGACAGATCCTTGAAATTATATCTCAAAATGCTCGCATCCCATTTAAAGATGTCGCAGCAGAATGTGGCGTTTCCCGTGCTGCTATTCACCAACGCGTACAAAGATTGATTGATTTGGGCGTCATTATCGGTTCGGGATATCATGTAAATCCTAAAAGTTTAGGATATAGAACATGTACGTATGTAGGAATCAAACTAGAAAAAGGCTCAATGTATAAAGCTGTAGTAAATGAATTAAAAAAGATTCCCGAAATAGTGGAATGCCATTTTACTACCGGTGCATACACCATGCTGACAAAAGTATATTCTCGTGACAATGAACACTTAATGGATATATTAAATTCCAGAATTCAGGAAATTCCCGGTGTTACAGCTACCGAAACAATGATATCTTTGGAGCAAAGTATCAAGAAAGAAATTCCTATTCAAACCGGGAAATAATGGAATGGCTGACTGACTACCATTTAGGCGGCATTGTTATCGGCATTTGTACATTTCTGATAATCGGTCTTTTCCACCCCATCGTGGTCAAAGCCGAATATTATTGGGGAACGCGTTGTTGGTGGATTTTCCTGATTTTAGGAATAGCCGGTATCATCGGCTCAATCTTAATCAACGACATACTCATTTCTTCACTGATAGGCGTTTTCTCTTTTTCGTCATTTTGGACTATAAAAGAAATTTTTGAGCAACGGGAACGCGTATTGAAAGGTTGGTTTCCAATGAATCCCAAACGAAAACACGAATACGAAGAAAAATAAACTCCTATTTTCCGGGCATTTCTTATTATATTTGAAATACCCGGAAAATACCACTCTTTCTGCAAAGACAATTTTATCACCATAGAGAAAAAGATTCTCATAATACCATTAACGGTTACTCTATTTGCCATATTTTTCGTATTTTTGTGAGCGACATCTAATATAAACCGAAGAAAAACAACATGAGATACAAATATTTATTACTCTTATTAGCACTATTAGCATTAAATACTCCCATTTCTGCTGAATATTTCAGGCATATTGGATTATCCGAAGGATTGACGCAGCCATCGGTTATGTCCATACACCAAGATCAATTGGGAAGAATGTGGTTTGGTACAAGAGAGGGAATAAATCTGTATGATGGCAAACAAATCACTGCTTTCAAAGGTTGGTGCAACGCTTCCAATGATTCAGCTCCCATCTGGTTGGGAAATGAAGTTTCATCCATCGTTGAGGACAAACAAGGAAATATTTTTTTCTTAGTCGATGACGATATTATAAAATTTGATATACAGACCGAACAATTCAGTCGTCTTTCTAAAGGAAGCCGCATCCCGGTTTTAACTTCACTTGAAGGAGACCTGTGGTATATGAGACGTGATTCCTTATTCAAACATTCTTCAGGAGCCACGGAATCAACCTTTATGCTAAAAACCGGAATTACTTCTCCCATCACCTGCCTGACAATGTTACCCAATAAAATCTGTATTGGCTCGCATGACGGAATTTTCTTCTATGACCGTTCCAGCGGGAAAGAAACACATGTACTCAGAGGTATTGACATCTACCGCATTTTTGAAAGCTCACAAAAAGAATTGTGGATTGGAACAAGAATGTATGGATTATACAGAATCAACAAAAAAGGAGAAATCAGGCAAGTGCCTTTCAGCCCCGGTTCCCCCACAGGAATCAGCAGCTGGCAAATTCGTGATTTTGTGGAAGACGGCGAACGGAACATCTGGTTTGGAACATTTGACGGACTACATAAATATAGTACGAAAACAGGACAGTATTCCCTTATCCAAATCCCCAAATACGTAGGAGGATTAAACCACCCATCTATCTTTTCCCTTTGTAAAGATATGCAAGGTACTATCTGGGTGGGAAGCTATTTTGGAGGAGTAAATTATTTCACACCCAAACAAGACAGCTTTGTACATTATGACTATGACCAAAACGCCACCAAAAATCAATATTATTCATATATAGGCGATATCGTAGTAGACAAGAATGAACACGTGTGGCTCAGCACAGACGGAGGAGGAATCAGCTGTACCGACAAGAACTGGAACATTATCCATCAGTTTACGGCAGGAGGCAAAAATTCAATCCCCCACAATAACATAAAAAGTATATGTTATGATGAAGAAAACGAATGCATATACATAGGTACTTATTTAGGAGGACTGTCTCGTTATGATTTGCAAACCGGACAATTCTATAACTATCTGGAAAGGAGGAAAGGAGAGCCCAATACTCCGAATGAAGTTGTTTTCCATGTAAAAATGTGGAAAGGAAAATTATATTTATCAGCACGCAACGGTGTATTTTCTTTGGATACCAAAACGCAAAAGTTTCACAAACTGGATATCCCAATCGCCTACTACGAAGATTTCGATATAGATCCGGAAGGATATTTATACCTGAGCGGAATGTTTAATCTGGTATGCATGCATTTAGACAAGCTGGAAGCATCTTATATTCCGCTGACGCAAAAAGGATATAATGCCAAAATAACCCGCATCTTGGCAACTAATAACGGCGCCTATATCAGCACTTTAGGAGGCGGGTTGTTTTTCTATGACAAGAAAACACATAAGACAGCCCATTACACAGCAGAAGAACATCAGCTTCCCAGCAACTTTTGTTACAATGTTTGTTTATCACCCAGTGGGAACATACTGATAACCAGCGACAAAGGAGTAACAAGCTATTCTCCCGAAAAAAACAGCTTTACCACCATTAATTTAATGAGAAACTTTCCAACAGCCCACATTATAAGTGGCTGCGGCATTTTCGCCTCCGACCAAAAGCGCATTTATGTGGGCGATACCAAAGGGGTAACCTCTTTTTCGGAAGAAGAATTTCACAAAGCCAATACCTTCCGCCATAACCCCAACCTTTATTTCTCGGAATTATGGATTAATAATCAAAAGGTAGTGGCAGGAGATGAAACCGGAGTACTTACCAAGGCTTTTCCATATACTCAAAAGCTCAAATTAAGCCATAATCAAAATAATTTAATTCTCAGTTTTGCCCTGCCTGACTATGAACAACAATTATCCCAAAAACAGTTCCAATATAAGTTGGACGGGTTCGATAAAAAATGGATTAAAACCAGCCAGACAGAAGTACACTATACCAATCTTGATCCGGGCACTTATACGTTGCGAGTAGCTGCCATCAATAACAGCAGCAACCAAAGCGGAGACATCACAGACAAAGAAATCAGTATGCAACTGACCATCTCTGCTCCTTGGTATGCCACTTGGTGGGCATTCTTGCTCTATATCATCAGTTTTATAGGATGCCTTTATTATTTTATATCCAGTCGAATCGCCAAGCGCACCTTAGCACTTTCGTTAGAAAAAGAGCGTTTTGAAAAACAACAGATAGAACAACTTAATCAAGAGAAGCTGGTATTCTTCACTAATGTCAGCCATGAATTCCGCACTCCCTTAACATTAATAATCAGTCATATAGATATCATTCTACAGAAATCTTCACTGAATCCTTCTATCTATAACCAAATATTAAAAATCAGAAAGAATGCACAGCAAATGAGCAATCTGATTTCAGAATTACTTGAGTTTAGAAAACTGGAACAAAACCATAAAACATTACAGATATCCCAACAAGATATAACTCCATTTTTGAAAGAAATTTATTTTTCATTTGTTGATTATGCCCATTTGCGTAATATCCATTATGACTTTCAACTATCAGAAACTCCCACACTATGTTGGTTTGACAGCCAATTACTTGAAAAAGTATTCTTCAATTTATTATCCAATGCCTTTAAATATACACCCGACAATGGGAATATTATCATATCCGGCCGTACAACAGATAATGAAGTAGAAATCAGTATATCCGACACAGGATCGGGAATTGCCAAAAACGATGTTTCACAAATATTCGCGCGCTTCTTCCAGGCAAACAACCAAAAGCCAGGTGAATATTCATCGCCCGGTACCGGTATTGGTCTTGCTTTGTCCAAAACCATCGTTGAAAAGCATCATGGTACGATAACTGTCGACAGTACACTAGGCAAAGGAAGTACATTTACCGTCCGACTCCCCAGAAACGCAGACGTTTTCCAGGCAGACAAAAACATACAGTTATCAAACCAGCAACAAGAAAGCTCCATTGTACCCGGTTCTTTAGATGTCCTGCCCGAAACAGATACTTACCTGACGGAATCAGTCCATACCGAAAACGCAGAAGAAAAGACCCACACCGTATTATTGGTAGAAGACAATGAAGAACTGCTCCAATTATTAACAGAGCTATTCTCCCCATTTTATGAAGTAATTTGCGCTACCAATGGAGAAGAAGGCCTAAAACAAGTATACGAGCATAAGATAGATTTGATTATCAGTGATATCATGATGCCCAAAATGAGTGGAACAGAAATGTGTCTGCAAATTAAAAACAACATTGATTATTGCCACATACCTCTCATATTGCTGACTGCCCTCAATTCTACCGAACAGAATATTGAAGGACTGAACCGAGGCGCAGACGATTATATCACCAAACCTTTCCATGCCCAATTATTATTAGCACGTGCCAATAACCTGATTAGAAGCCGTTTGCTCATGCAGCACCAATTTGATAAAAAGCCGATATCCGAAATTGATTTGACCTGTATCAATCCATTGGATAAGGATATTCTGAAACGGACAGCAGAGAGCATCGAACAGCACATTGATGATACAGAATATGATATTCCGGTACTTTGCAAGGAAGTCGGCATCGGACGTTCACTTCTTTATACCAAGTTTAAAGCATTAACAGGAATGACACCCAATAATTTCATTTTGAATTATCGACTGAAACATGCTGCAGCTTTATTGCAACAATATCCCGATATTCCTATTGCAGAAGTCAGTGACCGTTGCGGGTTTAGCTCACCTGTATATTTCAGCCGTTGCTTCAAGAATCAGTATGGATGTACTCCGCAAAACTATCGCAAGGAAAAGAAAACGGAAAGTTAATTCAAAGACTATCCGGCTCAATTTAAAGTCTTGAAAAATGACACTATGACATATATACGTACAGGCTCATGCGTACGTATGTGCAGGCTCATGCGTACGTATGTGTAAACCGATACGTATATACGTGCAGACCGATGCCTACGTGCACATTTAAAAATAGACAGCCGGTACTGAATGATGCAAAAAGACCTTGATGTTTTTCAAAAAGCTCGGTATCTTTTTTTAAAACCTCGGTATCTTTTTCAAAAAGCTCGGCATCTTTTTGTAGGGGCAGATTATATCTCACCCTCACAAATTCGGTTATTCCTTCTTTTCCTTTCATCCTTACATTTTAATCGGAACACACGGACAATCAACCGATTAAGAATGACAGGACATCCCCTCATCCTCCTTTCAGCCGCGTTTATCAAGTCCCTTCAAAATCTGCCTTCAGCCTTTGTTTTCCTGATTTTGGTGGAAGAAGTTTTACGAATGAAAGGAGGCTGAAAGGGTGGTGACGAGGTATCCCCTCACTACCAAAGCCCCCATAAACAGGACGTTTCAACAGCTAATGAAAGGAGGAAGGAAGAAGTGGATTTCCGGTAGTTAGGAGAATAAATGCAGTTGTTTTTTGTGAATTCAGTCATTGTATGACAAGTCATTTGTGAAAGAAGCCGAAACCGACATTCTTAACTACAAGCCACATACAACAAAGAAAAGGATTGCATCAAAACGTGGATAATGCTGTCGTTTAATCCGTAGGGGCGAGGTTCGCTCGCCCGAAAACAGTTTGCTTTGTGTCTTCGGGCAGGCAAACCCTGCCCCTACAGCCGACGATTGGAAAAGCCGGTTTAGTTTTGACACACTCCTCTCCTTTCATATACTCTCCACTCGGCGGAAGAGAAAACGTTCAGGCCGGATTATTAATAGAGCCATCCCGGTGTCTTTTTCAGATTCGGATTCTTCTCTATCTCTGCACTAGGTACCGGGAAGATGCTATAATCATTTGTCTCAGACCATTTCACACCACCGTTACCACTACTTTGCTGTCCATTACATGTATGAGCACAAGGTTCATAACCCATATAAGTAGAGTATTTTGTTTCACGCAATGTACCCCAACGCAGTTCTTCGTAAAAGTTAACACTCTCATTGATAAGCTCACGGCGTGACTCATTACGAATCTTGTTCAATCCGTCCTCTTTGCTTGCAAAAGTATAAGGAGGCATCTCCACCGATGTACGCTGACGTATCATGTTAACTTTCTCGGCAGCCGCATCCAGCTCATCCAATTGCAACAAAGCTTCCGACCACATCAAAAGTACATAAGCATAACGCAGAATCGGTTCATCAATAGGACTATTGTATGCATACTCGCAATCATAACCTTCCATCACAAATTTACGATGACGATAAGCAAACTCTGCCTCACCATTGCCATCCTGTTTCAAGTCATACTTACCGGTTACTCCCCAATCTGCAGCCTCTTGCGCTTTCACAGAATGGCTTGACTGTCTTACCGGCCAACGATATACATAAGGAACCGGCGTCGTATTTCCCGCCTTGTACATATCGCCATCTCCGCCCAAGAACTCTTCACCATAAGGCATAATAACATTGTAATTGAGTCGCGGGTCACGATTCTCCCATGCTTTCTTCAAGCGGGCTTCGTTACCTCCCGAAAGATACAAATGCTCATTGGATGCCTTCATTTTATTCTTAACTGCTTTTCTGAGCGCTGTTCCACCGACCAATTGTCCGTCAGCAATAGTATCGCGCAAGAAATAAACCAGACGATCGAGAGCAGGCACGTCAAAATATCCGGGAATAATATCATTCCAGTCGAATGGAGTACCATCTTTATACTCATAAAGGTCAACAATAGCAGGTGAAGGAGCATAATATGAGAAACCGGTATTATTCTCACGGTCCATCATAGAACGTGTTCCACAATATTTCTGTATGGCAGAGCCATAGTCAGGCTTGGATATATTTTGCAGCGAAAAAATCATTTCGATACAAGCTTCATTCTCTTCAGTAAACAACTCTTTATATCCTCCCTGGAAAAGGTCGAATCCACAACCCTTCACTTTCTCAAAATCAGCAACAGCCAATCTCAGCAAACTTGCATCAATCGTAGTGCTTTCCACCTTACCAACTGCATTGTTATAGTTATATTTGGCACCCTGCATCAAGTACGCTCTACCGCGTAATGCGTATGCGGCTCCCTTACAAGCACGTCCTTTTTCTTTATAATGGTCAGGAAAATTCGGTTCGTTAATACAATCCGTAAGATCTTGTACAATCAAATCCCATACCTCAGACTCGGGTGACTGGCCCTTCGTGCAATCTTCAACAGAAGCCAAAGGTTCTGTATAAATAGGTACTCCCAGACCATAACGTCCGTAAAGTTCATTGAGACGCATATAATAATAGGCACGGAGGAACTTACTTTCGGACAACAAGCGTAAACGGGTTTCTTCGTCTACCCCACCGCCACCTACTTCCGAAAGGTTGGCAATAGCATCATTGGCACGGTGAACTCCTTCATATAAGTTTTTCCACATAGTAGAGAAGAATCCGTTGTCGGCACCCGCCGTACCACTCGTATAAGGAATAGAACGATACGCTTCTCCCGTCATGCCCAAGCATTCAAAAGGAACCACATTATAACTATAAGAAGTGGAATAAACACCCCATCCACGCATTTTTGCATAAACACCGGCCACTCCCTGATTGGTCAGTGCCGCATTAGACCACATGTTGCCGGATGCCACCTGGTTATAAGGAGCCATATCCAAATCAACACAACTTTGCAACCCACAAAGGAGAATGGAAAGTAAGGAATATATTATCTTTTTCATATTCATGTCTTGTTTATAAGTAATTAAAATGTAATATTAACACCTCCGGAGAACATACGGGGAATAGGATAAGAGGTGAAACCACCACCGCCCATTTCAGGGTCTACACCCGGGAAGTTTGTAATAGTCAGCAAGTTCTCACCCGAAACGAATACACGCAGGTTACTGATAGCCGCCTTTGTTGTCCATGATTTCGGGAAAGTATAACCAATCTGCAACGTCTTCAACTTGATGTATGAGGCATTATACAAGTTACCGGTATTGGCACGGTATGCTGTCTCTGTATTACCGATACGCGGATACGGAGCATTGATATTGGCAGTAGGATCATTAGCCGGGTCGTATGACGGATCGGTTGCGGCAGCCTCAGGGTTTGAGTAATAGAAGATATTTCGTGCATTACGAGCAATAATCGTTCCTTCCTGCCAGCTCTTTTCACTCATATTATTGAAACCGCGTTCAAAGATATAATAGTACATCCCGGCATTACCGGCCCAAGTCATATTCAAGTCTATTCCTTTCCAGGCAGCCGAAATATTCAATCCATAAGTATATTTAGGAGTAGTTGACTTGCCTGTAAAGAAACGGTCATTGTTATTAGTACCATACATACCATCTCCGTTCAGGTCGGCATATACCAATTCACCATACCACAAGCCTTGTCCCTGACCTATACTCTGACCATTGAAGTCATAAACTTTATTACCTGATGCATCTCTGTATGCCAACATTGCCCTTACCCAGTCCAAATCGGCTTTTGTACGAATCATACCATCACGCGGACCTCCATTGGGGTCAGGGGTCACACCATCTGCAAGATAAATATTGCCATTACCCTGATGACGTTCCCAGAGATAATACTCATCAAACATATGGTCTTCTACACGAATCGTATTACCACTGACATCTGCTACATCACCTCTGTTAGTAACAAACGACCGGTTTCCGTTTTCATCGGTTACCCAACCTTCTTTGTATTTACCTTTATACTTGACGATTCTGTTCTTATTATAAGTAAAGTTAGCACTAATACTATATTCGAAGTCTTTGATACGGTCCGTCCAGCGTAAAGTAAATTCCATACCTTGATTTCTCATATTAGAAGTATTGGTAGTAGGAGCACTGACAGTTCCCATTGTCATGTATACCGAAGGAGAAGCAAGAATACCCTTCGTGGTACGTGAATAATAATCCGCTTCCAAAGACAGACGGTTATTCAAGAAACCGGCATCAATTCCTATATCCACAGATTCACTGGATTCCCAGTGCAGGTTAGGATTGGCTATCTTTCCCTGACGTAAACCATCATATACATTTCCGTCAAAAGAATAGTTAACCGAACCGTAAGTCGCCTGCCATTCATAATAACCGGAAGTAGTATTACCCAATTTTCCGTAAGATGCACGCAGCTTCAAGTTTGAGAAAATACCTTTCATTTTTTCCATAAACGGCTCTTCACTGATTCTCCATGCAGCAGAGAATGAAGGGAATGTTCCCCAACGTGAGTCCGGTCCGAAACGTGAAGAACCATCACGACGGAAGTTAGCTTCAAGAAGATAACGATTCTTATAAGCATAGTTCAAACGACCGAAATAAGAAATAACACCATAATCTTGCTCTGCCGTTCCTCCCAAAGTCGGGTCCAACAAATCAAGTGCAGCCGTAAAGTCAGGTAAATCAAGATCAAGCAAACCTGTACGAGTAGCACTGAATCCTTTCACATTCCAGTAATACTGCTCTGTACCCAGCAAAATAGAAATATCATGTTTACCAAAAGTTTTCGCATAATTAATGGTGGCTGTATTTGTATGATTCTGGTAACGTGTAGTGGCACGGCTTGTAGTGGCAGTGCTACTGCTGACACCCGGAATAATCTCTCCGGTACGGAAATTCTGTTTATCAACCTTTCTGCTGTAAGTAGCCGTTTCGTTAAACAAAGTCTGATAGTTGAAACGTGCCTCCGCAGTAAGTCCGTCAAGGATATTCACCTTTGCATACCAAGTAGTATTCAACCGAGTATCATCATAAGAACCTCCTCTGCTCATTACATCAGCCAACAAGTTACTGGTAGATGCGCCATCTACAGACACTCCATATTTACCGTCATGATAAGGAGTCACAGCAGGCGTATTCTGATACATATAAGTAAAACTAGTATTACCCGGTTCTCTCGTCTGGAATGTGGCATACGTCTGTGTACCCACTTTCAGAAACTTGGTAATTTGTGTTTCAATATTAATACGACCCGAATAATTCTTTAATCCGGTGTTCTTCAATGTTCCGGGATTATCCAAATAGCCGAATGAAAGAAGATAATTTGTATTCTCACTACTACCAACCACCGATACATTATGCTTCTGTGAAGTAGTGGACAAGAACAATTCATCCACCCACTGTGTGCTCGGGTATGCCAGATAGTTAGGAACTCCATACGGATTATCCATGCCGTTAGGATCTTTTGCCAGACCTTCTCTCCATTCGTCAATGTCAGCCTGTGTATATTTACCGGCAGCCTGATAATTACGGTTAGTAGCCCAACGGTTAGCCATTTCCATGTATTCAGCATAATTATCTTCAAAACGGAAAGCCTTTCCACTCATCTTAGTATTAGATATGATACCTGAATAAGTGATTTTCGGAGCTTGTCCTTTTTTCCCTTTTTTGGTCGTTATCAAGATTACACCATTAGCACCTCGCGAACCATAAATAGCTGCACTAGCTGCATCTTTCAAAAATGAAATAGATTCAACATCGTCACTGTTAACAGAAGAAATACTTGCTTCTGAACCGTCAACAATTACCAACGGAGAAAGGTAACTACTATTAAATGTACCAATACCACGTATACGAATATTTGCACCATCACTACCGGGTTTACCCGAACCCTGATTTACCGATACACCGGATACCAAACCGGAAAGTGAACTTGACAGATTTGTAGTCGCACGACTTTCCAATTTACCGGCAGAGACTGTAGCAACCGCACCTGTTAGATTTACTTTTTTCTGTACACCGTAACCTACTACTACAACCTCATCCAAAGTTTCGGTATCTTCTGCTAACTTTATAGACAGGTTATTTGTTGTGCTTGTGATCTTTATATCCTTTGTAACGTAACCGATATAGGATACTTGCACGGTGCAGTTTAAAGGGACGATAAAGTTCAATCATTTTACCTAAATAGAGCTAAGTAATTTTATTTGAAACAAAAATGACCAGTATATGTGAAGAGGACAGGATAAAAAAGAAAACAGCTGAGTCTATCCGGAAACAGATAAACTCAGCTATATTCTGTATCAATCTATGACTTTATCAATTAAATCATAGAAGATCGAGCTTTAAAAATCAACGCCTGCTTTCGAAAATCTATTTTAGAAATTTCAAGCGAGTTTTTATTCTTTTTAGGAATATTGATAACCACTAAAAGAATGTTAATATTCCCATCCCGGCGTACGTGTCAAATTCGGGTTAAGTTCAATTTCGCTCTTAGGTACAGGCCATGTATACCATTGTTCTCCTATCCAATCATAAACAGTACCGCCTGTACTTTCTGAACCTCCCCACGCATGTTGAGCAACTTTTTCATCAAATTTAGTCTCTTTCAATGTACGCCAACGCATTTCGTCAAAGAAGTTAACACCCTCGTTTACAAATTCGCGACGACGTTCATCACGTACATAGTTGCGGGCTGTAGTTTGGTCGGAGAAGCTTGAAGCCATTGTAGGTATGCCAACACGGTCACGCACTTCTTTTACCTTACTCATAGCACCGGATAAATCACCTTTTTCAACGAGAGCTTCAGCCCACATTAGTAATACGTCGGCATAACGAATAATCGGCTCATCCACCGGATTCTGTTCACGACGTTGATATTCCAAACCTTCGCCAATGAATTTACGATGGATGTATTTAAATTCAGCCTGTGCATTCATGAAACCTGAAGCATAATAACTATCTGGCAAGTTAGGATTAGCATTGGGTTCGGCAGATGCTTGGTCTGCATAATATTTTCCGGCTACCGGCCAACGGAAGGTATACCATTCTTCTGCAGTAGAGTTACTGTTTACGCCTAAATAGTTGGCATAAGGTGTTACCACATTGTAAGCCAAACGAGGATCGCGATGAGCGTAAGCTGCTTTCAAACGGGCCTCATTGCCTTCAGGTAAATAGAACGCCTGAACTTCTTTGGGCAATTTTGCTAATTCGGTGTCAATAACTTTAGTTACAGTTGGATGAATTTCCTGACCATTTACGTATTTATCACGAATAAAGAAAACTTTGCGGTATTTAGTATGACCTTCTGCAGCTTCCATGTCAGTTACTTTTTTCCAATCAGACAAATAATCTTCCCAAGCGAATTCTTTTACTGTTTGTCCATCTACTTCTTCATAGAGATTTACAACCGCAGGAGTGACTTGTAAGTCCCCCCAGCATCCGCGAGAATCTTTTGCACCTTGAGTGAATGCTGCACAATATTTTTGTATACCTGTACCATATCCGGTAGGATCTTCAATATACTGTACGCTAAGAATCATTTCTTCACAACGTTCATTAGCAACCTTAAAAAGCTGTCTATAGTTTGGAAATAGTTTATAGCCACAGTCTCCTACTTTAGCAAAATCAGCAATAGCTTTATCATATTCTTTGGTCAACAAATAAGCTTTACCACGCAATGCATAAGCAGCGCCTTTACTTACGCGTCCTTCACCTTGAATTTGATTATCCGGCAAATTAGGTTCAGCTATGGCATCACTTAAGTCTTGAATGATTTGTGCCCATACCTCTTGTTCAGTACTCTGCCCCTTGTTACATTCAGACGGATTAACAGGCTCGGTATAAAGAGGTACACCCAGACCACCATTACCGAAAAGAATATTCAAACGGTCATAAAAAAAGGCACGTAACACTTTGCATTCAGCTACAAGACGCGCTTTCTTAGCATCATTTATAGGAGCATTTTGAATACCGGCAATAGCTGCATTCGCACGGTGCACTCCGTCATACATCCATTGCCATGTTTTCAGAAAGAAACCATTGCTGGGATTTACCGATTTGGTAAATAAGTTCTGCATTCCATATTCTCCCTGCCATGCCTAACGCATCATAACCATAGTATCCGATCATGGCATTAGCTCCAATAAATTTATCTCCATGAAAGGGTCTCTGCAACGAATAATACACACCAATAACCCCTTGGTCCACACTTTCTTCTGTAGTCCACATAGTTCCACTGGAAAGTTTATCGTATGGTGCAGTGTCCAAAATGTCTGTGCAAGCTGTTGAAGTTCCCAATACAGCTGCTAATGCTAATAAATTGAGTATCTTTTTCATATTCATTTCTATTTAATTAAAAGGTTACAGATAAACCGCCGGAGAACATTCTGGCAATCGGATATACAGCTAGTGAACTACCAAGTTCCGGATCTACACCAGGGAATCTGCTAGACTTTATAGTCAACAAGTTTTCACCAGAAACAAATACACGCAGATTACTGATTTTGGCAGGTGCAATCCATTTCTTAGGCAGAGTATAACCAATTTGCAGCGATTTCAATTTGAAAAATGATGTATTATACAAATAGAATGTATTTGACGGAGTAGTACCGCCTGAAGTGAGCAAACGCGGATATTCATTCGAAATATTGGCATTGGGATCTGTAGCAGGATCATAAGAAGAGCCAATAATAGTTCCGTTTTCATCTTTGATGATACCCGCATGAGATGCTTCCGAATCGTAGAAATAGAATTTGTTCCATGCATCGCCAGGTAATGCATCACCTACGTTGGTAATCATAGAACCATTTGCGCCTTTTGAATTAAGGTAATGATAACCACCGAAACGTCCAGACCATGTCATGTTCAGGTCAAAGCCACGCCATGCAGCGGTAATATTAAGTCCCAAAGTTACTTTCGGAGTACTGCTCTTTCCTGTAAATTCACGGTCATCATCATTACCATATTTACCATCACCGTTTACATCATCCATTATCAAATCACCATACCATAGATTAGAGCCATTTGAACCGATATTCTTCAAGTTATTATTGAATGTATATCCGGCAGCCATCATAGCAGCCACCCAATCAAGATCTGCTTTAGTACGGATCATACCATCACGAGGACCACCTTTGGGATTTACACTACCATCAGCTAATTTATATGAACCATCTCCTTTATAAGGGCGACGTAAGAAATATTCGTCTATCATATGTCCTTCTACGCGACGTGTATCTCCACCGGTAGATACATCAGCCAAGTTTGTATAACGCCATGTCGGATTGCCCCAAATATCTTTAGTATTCTCGTCTAATTCATACTGTAGCGCACCTTTAAAGTCAGTTACCTTGTTCTTGTTGAAAGCCATGTTAATGCCAATACCATAACGGAAATCATTTATTTGATCATTCCAACCCACATTAAATTCAAAGCCGTGATTAGTCAGACTGGCAGTATTAGACATAGGTGCACTAATACTTCCCATTGTTTTATAAATAATAGAGTTAGTAAGAATGTCGGATGTCTTACGTAAGTAGAAATCTGCTTCAAGAGTCAAGCGCTGATTTAAGAAAGAGGCATCCAAACCAAAGTTGTAAGTCGTGACTTTTTCCCATGAAAGTGCAAGATTCTGAATAGATGATTGTATCAGACCATTTTGTACTTTTTCATCAAATACATTATTGACTTTCTTATAAAGTGCCTGCCAATCGTAATTACCACCAACAGTATTTCCCAAAGAACCATAAGAAGCACGAATTTTCAAACTATTAACAGCATTCTTTAATGATTCAAAAAAGGGTTCTTCGCTTATACGCCATGCAACAGATCCAGAAGGGAAAAAGCTGTTACGATGTCCGGGCGCAAATTTTGAAGAAGCGTCTGAACGAAAACTGGCTTCAAGTAAATATTTACCGGCATAAGCATAATTCACACGTCCGAAGTATGAAATTATTGCATTAACCGATTTTGCACTACCACCGATGGAATTCATTTCAGCTCCTGAAGTAATATCTGTAATGCTCCAATCTATCAAACCTTTTTTTTCTGCACTAAATCCTGTGGTTTCAGCGCGATATTGTTCATAACCGAAAAATGCACCCACATCATGTTTACCGAAAGTATTGTTATAACGTAACAACAGGTCGGCTGTGTAACTGGTAGATTCATAAGCATAACGATAAGTTGTAGCTTGGTCTAGAACCCCTATTCCTTCTTTCGGAGTATCAAAACTTTCACGGAAACTGTAGCGTGGTAAATTCTGTGAATAGTGTTCGTCATGACGAGAGTATTGACTCCAGTTAAATTTAGCTTCTGCAACAAGACCTTTTAGCGGCAATTCTATATTGGCATACCATGTAGTATTAAGACGTGTGTAAGTATTCTGCCCACCTTGTGCAGCTACTTGTTGCAAGATATTATCCTTTTGAGTGACTTCAGGATGTTCACTAGCACCATATTTACCATCATAAATAGGTGTTTGTCCCGGCCATGCCTGAAGTAAATAAGTCATAGAAGTACTCCCTGGGTCTTTAAATTCCTTCGTTCCATAAGTCTGTGTACCAAAAGTGATAATATCAGCTATTTTCGTTTCCACATTGGCACGAATATTAAAACGTTCCATACTGGTGTTGTCCAAAGTTCCCGGATTATCCTGATAACCGAGTGACAACAAGTAAGTTGTGTTTTTACTACCACCGGATACATTTACACCATATTTCTGGTAAAATGCAGGTTGGAAAAGAATCTGTGCCCAATCTGTATTAGGATAAGCCAACCAATTAGGTATCTGCTGTCCTGTCACCGGATTGGTATAAATTCCATTCGGGTTTTTATCTGCTTCACGCCACTCTTCAATACTTTCCCAACTATAATCAGGAGTGTTAGCCGTTGGATTGGCATTTAACTTAGCAATATTATGTAACTCCATGAAATCAGCTGTACTTGACATCAGCTTAAAATCAGTAATCGGCTTTTCTTGTGCAAACATTGCCGTAAGGGTTACTTTGGGGCTTTCGTCTTTCTTTCCTTTTTTAGTCGTTACCAAAATTACGCCATTAGCCGCACGCGAACCATAAATAGCAGCAGCACTGGCATCTTTCAAAATAGAAATACTTTCCACATCATCCGTATTTAATGGACCCATATCGGCTTGTACTCCATCTACTAAAACCAATGGGCTGCTATTGTTGAATGAACCTTGCCCACGTACCTGTATACCAATACTTTCATCTCCGGGGTTACCACTACCCTGAGTTACACGCACACCCGGAGCGGCCCCAACCAAAGCCTGTCCAAGATTCATCACTGGACGATTGGCTATTTTTTCAGAGCTGACTGATGATACAGAACCACTTAAGTTTACTTTCTTTTGAACTCCATAACCTACCACGACAACTTCATCCAAAGTTTCAGAGTCTTCTACCATTTTAATATTTAATGTTTGTGTAGTAGAAGTAATTTTCACCTCTTGCGTGTTATATCCGATATAGGATATTTGCACAGTAGAATTCAAAGGGACGATAAAGTTCAATCATTTTACCTAAATAGAGCTAAGTAATTTTATTTGAAAAAAAATGATAAAAAACAGGAGAGTATTCCAAAGAACACTCTCCTAAAATTAGTTTATCATCAATCTACCCTCTAGTAGACTTAAACTCTTATTAAATTATACTTATCTACTAATCATCCCAACCCGGAGCCAATGTTAGATTAGGATTACGGTCACGCTCTTCTTTAGGAGCAGGCCATGTATAAACGAAATCGCCATCCCATACATAAGAATACTCTTTCTGACCCCAAATTTGTTTTAAACCGGCACCTTCACTAAATTTACTTTCATGCCAAGTTTTCCAACGCATTTCATCGAAGAAGTTGACGCCTTCACCATTAAACTCCCAACGACGTTCATTACGGATACGCTCACGCAAGTCATCAGTACCCGAAACTGTGGTTGCCGCACTAGAGTTTAATAACGCTACTCCCGCACGTTTACGTACCTGATTTACACAATCAACTGCTTTTTGCGTTTCTCCCATTTCATTATATGCTTCTGCAAGATTTAATAATATATCCGCATAACGAATCAATGGGAAATCTATAGGTGAATAAGAACGATTTGGGATTTCAGAAGGACCTTCTGCTACAAATTTACGGAATAAATAATAAAATTTATTATTTGTATCTGTTCTTAAATCGAACGGTTCAGCCACGTCACTTCCGCGATAAGGCCAACGTAATGTATATGTATAAGCTACAGAGCTGGCAGCACCATCATATGTAGAATAAGGAGTTATAATAGAGGCCTCTAGGCGAGGATCACGACTTTCATAGGCTTTACGAATACGAGCCTCATTACCTTCTGGCAAATATTTACTCATATCAGCACCTTTAGCTTCCCATGCTTTTATTTCTTCATCAGTCAAATTATCACGGAAGAAATAAACAGCTCTTGCTTCAGGAGTCATTGCACTATAACCAGGAATAACATCATCCCAATTGAATTTACTACCATCTATATTCTCATAGCTATCAACAAAATCCGTATTAGCCAAATAAGTATTCCAACATGAACCAAAAGCATTACGACTGCCATAACGGAAACTGATATCATTTCCTAATCCACTCAACCCAATGCACTGAACAGAAAAAATCATTTCCGGTGATGTTTCGTTAGCTTCTTTAAACAATTGCTTATAACCACCTTCGAAAAGTTTATGTCCACAACGTCCTACAGCCTCAAAATCTGCGGCTGCTTTTGCCCATTCATTTTGATATAAATAGGCTTTTCCACGTAATGCGTAAGCTACTGATTTAGTAACATGACCATAATCTGCACTTCCTGATTCATACATATTCGGTAAATTAGATTCATTAATAGCATCTGTTAGATCCTGAACAATAGTTGCCCAAACCTCTGCTTCTGATGCTTGTCCTTTAATGCATTCATCCAATTCAATCGGCTCAAGATATAAAGGTACCCCTTTATACATGATATTAAGTTTATAATAGAAGTATGCACGCAGGATTTTTGATTCTGCTATAAATCGAGCTTTTTTAGCTTCATCCATTTCTACAGCGGGTAAATGTGCTATTGCATCATTTGCACGATGAATACCTGCATAATGTTGAGCCCAATAATTTGAAAACATGTCATCGCTTGTATTGACTTTTGCAACCAAAATATTATAATCCTGATCACGACAGTCAGATGATACACCAAAACAATCCATCTTATACAAGGAAATACCTACATAATCCTTACGGAGAGTAGAATAAATTGCATTCACACCTTTTTCGGCCAAGTTTTCACTTGTCCACATATTACCGGATGCGACAGAACCGTAAGGAGATAGATCTAACAAATCTCCTTTACAACTTGCTAATAATAATGCAGTTGCTGAATATACTAATATTTTCTTTAATGTTTTCATATACCTTTTTCTTTTAGAATGTGATATTAGTTCCGAAAGCGAAAGAACGGACAGATGTGTAAGTCGGGTTTGCACCTAACTCAGGATCTTGTCCGGGATAACTATCGATACTAAACAAGTTTTCACCTGACAGATAGAAACGAACAGATTGTGCCAAAAGTTTATTGGTAATATGCTTAGGCAAAGTATAACCAATAGTTAAGTTTTTCAATTTCAAATAATCTCCACTATATAAAAAATTAGTGCTTGAAGTAGTATTCTGAGCTCCTGACTCACCTAATGTTAAACGCGGATATTTGGCATTAAGGCTTGTACGTGGATCTGTTGGATTTTCCGGATCATAGAAATAATGGTCATTAGCTATTTCTTTACTTAAACCAATACCAACACGAGTACCAGTACTGTTGTAACCACTAGTCGGGCTCCAATAAAGTTTACGTCCCGCAGCACCTGCCCAGTTCATAGAAATATCAAATCCGTTCCATGAAGCAGACATTTGCATACCAAACGTATATTTCGGATCTTTAGAAACATCTTGAAATCTATAGTCATAAGAATTACCATATTTACCGTCACCATTAAGGTCTGCATAAATATAATCACCATACCAAATATTATTTTTACCTATAGTTTTATTAGGTTGGAACTCATATCCGGCAGCAATCATAGCCTTTACCCAATCCATATCTGCTTCAGTACGAATCATACCGTCCTTAGGACCACCATGAATATTTACAGTTCCATCATTGTTATAATATTTGCCACTGCCCTTATAAGGCTCTTTCATATAATATTCCCACAATTTGTGACCTTCTACTACTGGAGAAAGACTACCTGAGTCATTGAATACATCACCTTTATTATTGTACCAATTACCATCTTCACCCCATCCTTCTTTGTATTTACCTTTGTATTTATCAACTTTATTGGTTGTATACCCAAAATTAGCAGAGATAGAATAATCAACCTTTCCAATACGATCTCTCCAGCTTACTGACATATCAAAGCCATGTGATGAAACCTCAGCAATATTCATACGAGGAGCAGTCAGCCCACCCATTGTAATAGGAATAGCAGGACGATACAAAATACCTGTTGTCTTTTTGTAATAATAATCGACTTCTAATGACAACCTGTTTTTCAAAGCTCCTACATCAATACCTATGTCAGTAGTAGTGGAACGTTCCCATCCTAAAGCAGCATTAGCCAAGCCAGTCATAGCTAAACCACTAACTTGTTTTCCACCAAATGAATAATCAGTAATACCATATACAGACTGATATTCATATTCTGAAACATCATCGCCACCATCGTTACCTAACTTACCCCATGAAGCACGTAATTTCAAGTTATCCAACCAATGGCGAGTTCCACTCATAAATGCTTCTTCAGAGATTCGCCAACCGGCAGAGAATGAAGGGAAAACACCCCAACGATAATCTTTACCATAGCGTCCATTTCCATCATAACGTATATTTGCTTCAAATAGATAGCGACCTTTATAATCGTAATTTAAGCGTCCAAAATAAGAACGAGTTGCACGGTCTTTGGCTGTACCACCAATACTTTTCATTTCCGTTGCAGAGCTAGGAACATTAATATTTTCGTCAATTAAACCTTGCAAGCTAGCGTTTGAAGAGTTCCAATACTTATACCATTCCTGATAACCTCCCATTACTGCAATATTATGGTCTCTTGCAATAGTGGTATTGTAATTAATGATATTTTCCAAGGTATATGACCAGTTTCCTTCATTAGAGAAAGAAGTACTCATCATATCGGGCTTGGTTGCAGCACTTTTAACCTCGCCGGTACTAAACTTTACTTGATCTGTTGCATGAGTCCATGAACGGTTTTCATACCAGTAACGTTTGTAGTTAAAGTTAAATGTCCATGTCAACCCTTTCATAAAAGTGATTTTACTAAATACGGCTGCATTTACGTTTGTCTTTTTAGTACTACCATTTGTATCATTTAATTTCTGCAAAAGATTATTAGCAGTAGCACTCTCTTCAGGAGCTTCAGGATAACCATACTGTCCATTCCATTCAGGATATACACCTGGAGTCGTTTGGCGTAAATAGTTATTAGCATTACTAAAATTACCTACCTCCTGATCTTTCATATCTCCATAGATACGTGCACCAGCAGTCAACCACTTCGTAACATCAGCCTCAAGGTTTACACGCATCTTATATTGTTTTACACCAGTTCTATCTACCAATCCAGGGTTATCCATATAACCTAAAGATGCGAGAAAACGTGTCTTATCAGTTCCACCAGACAATGATAAGTTATGGTCATTTATTAATCCATGTTTAAAAATCTCTTTCTGCCAGTCTGTATTTGGATAAGCTACATAGTTGGGCACACCATTTTCATTAACGCCATTAGGATCTTTGGCCTTTTCACGCCATAAATCAATAGTAGTTTGATCAAAGTTTCCTTTCTGACCAATATTCTCACCAGACTCATTAATCCACTCCATATAATCGGCGTAATTTGAAACCATATCAATAATACGAGTTGGTTGTGCATAAGATACACGGCCACTATAATTAATACTGATACGTCCTTTACCTTTCTTAGTAGTTATCAAAATAACACCATTAGCAGCACGAGAACCATAGATAGCACAAGAAGCAGCATCTTTTAATATAGAAATGGTTTCAATATCTTGTGCATTAACATTATCCATTGAACCTTCTAGCCCATCAATCAACACCAATGGGTCCGCATTATTCAATGTTCCTACACCACGAATACGAATAGTAGCACCATCACTACCTGGCTGACCAGAACTTTGCATAACTTGTACACCTGCACTTAGACCTGCCAATGCAGCAGATACAGTCGTTACAGGACGTGATTTCGCTTGTTCTTCAAAGTCTACCGAAGCAACGGCACCGGTCAAATTGGCTTTCTTTTGAACTCCGTAACCTACCACGACAACTTCATCCAAAGTTTCAGAGTCTTCTA
>ULXV01012204.1_pt1 | contig 44711 bp, 48 predicted proteins | sample 1961601 | NCBI WGS metagenome assembly ULXV01 (sample SAMEA4835847, study PRJEB28245) | human gut metagenome | biome: gut microbiome; material: fecal sample | place: Denmark | collected 2008 | reverse complement strand
CCCCATAAATAAATTTAGGGGCTTTACGCTCGCATTTGGTAAACTTCATGTCAATAAAAAAATGCTTAAATATTTATTAATTCATAATAAATACTTAAGCATTGTATCTCTTATTTCCAAATTAACTGCATCAAATTTTTATACTCATTATTCAAATGTTTTATAATCACATCAAACATAGTATAAATCAAGTTACCTTCTTTTTCTATTTCGTTGAGAAGAATACAGCAATCTAAAATTAAATTATCTTCATTGTCAAAATAATATTTAAATGACTTATATGTTTTATTTAATTCATTTATCCCTATTCTTAATTCATTTTCATTATCTTTATTTAAAACTTTTGGTGCTATAAAAACTCTTATCATGCCATAAATACTATCATCTAAAATAACAAGTACAGGCAATTTTTGTCCTTTAATATCAAGATTTGAACGAAAAACTACTGTATTAAATTCATTATTTTCAAATTCATTTACCTGAAAACTATTAATATTTTTTTCCTCTAAAAATTTTTTAAATGCTTCAGCTCTATTATTCATTATATATAACTCCTATCTTCATCAATAATTTTATATCTATTTCACAATTTCATATGGCCAATTTACAATGCCACCAAAATTATAAACATTTACATAACCCATCTTAGCTAATTTAATTGAAGCATCTGTAGCTCTTCTACCACTTCTACAATAAACTAATATCATTTGTTCTTTATCAGATAATAATTCGTCTAATAGTTTATTATCAGGGCTAATTTCTTCATTTGGCAAAGATATAGCATTTTTAATATGACCATCTTCATATTCTGGTTTAGTTCTTACATCTAAAATCACATAATTTGCTTCACTGTCCATAAACTGTTTTGCTTGTTCAGGATCAATTTGTCGAAAGCTGATATTTTCACCTACATCTACAACTTCATTATCAGCTTTTACTATTTGATTAAAAGCTATTAAACCCATACCTAATACCATAACTACTAATATATACTTCACATATTTAAACATAATTACACCTCACCAACGTTTAAACAATTCATTTTCTACTACTTCTGGATGATGATATTGCTTATCCTTTAAATTATAATTGCCAAAATTAATCGCCTGCATTGGACACCACTGAATACACGCTAAACAGTATATACAATTATTATTTGACTTAAACTTTATTTTTCCTGCTTCTTCAATGATATTGTTTGTAGGACAAAGTTTTACACATCGCTTGCAATGAATACAATTCTTTTTGACTGTCTTCTTTTGTAAACATTTCTTTATAAATAACCATGAAATATATTTTTTTATTATAAACCACCATGATTTTTTCACTAAAACATTATTGTTAGTCTTGCGTTGATTTAATTCTTCTGCAATTTTTAATACTTTATCTTTATACGTATTCAATGAATTATAATCGTATTTTTTACCCCAAAAACTTAAAATATTATCTGGTAAATATACCTCATTTCTATATGCTAAATCTATATTTTTAGCTTTTAATAAATCTTGCATTGTTATAAAAGTATTTCCTACTTTACCGCCACAAGTAACTACAGCATAACAATATATTTTCTTATCGCTTTTTATCTCTAATTTTTTTATAAAATCCTGCATTAAATCTAAAACATCATAACAATGTACAGGAAAAACAAATCCCATTACACTATCATCATGCTTATAATCTTTTACAGTACTAATATCTTGCATTTTATCTTGTGTTAAATATGCCAATAATTTCGCCACTTGATACGAATTTCCAGTTCCTGAAAAATAATATATCATTACTTATTAAATTCTCCATTTCTTTTATTCCTTAAATAGATTTTATAAATTCCTATAATACGCTCCCCATTTACTCATCAAGTTTATTATAGGCTCTATTGTTTTGCCTATTTCCGTCAAAGAATATTCCACTTTAGGTGGAACTACAGCGTAGACTTTGCGAGATATGATTTTATCTTTTTCCAATTCACGTAAATTAGATGTTAATACTTTTTGTGTACAAGGAATAGCTCTATTTAATTCTGAAAATCTTTTTGTTCCTTTTAACAATTCCTTAACTACTAATATTTTTATCTTTGTTCCAAAAATTTGTAAAGATACAGCTACATCACAAGGTAATAATTCTTTTTCCATATTGCTCCTCTTCCATTTCTTTACTATCTTTGAAGAAACTATAATACTTTAAAGTACCTTCTTCATAAACATTTTTATCCATGATATTATTATAACAAATTTACAAATCTATATCAGAAAGGATTTTTATGATGAAAATTCAACAAATACGCAACGCTACTTTAATCATAACATATGCAAATAAAAGATTTCTGATTGATCCGATGTTTGCACCTAAAGATTTTTATCCACCAATACCAAAATGTTTTAATCCCAATACTAAATGGCCTCTTGTAGATTTACCCTTTGCCATTTCCAAAATCATTGATAATATTGATGCTGTAATTTTAACACATTACCATATCGACCATTTTGATGAATTTGCAGTTCATGCACTACCTAAAGACTTAAAAATCTACCTTCAAGATGATATTGATAAACAATTATTGATAAATCACGGCTTTACTAATATCGAAGTTTTAACAAAAGAAGGCAATTCATTTGATGATATCAAACTCTATAAAGTTGATTGTCAACATGGCATAAAAGCTCTAACAGTACCATATTTTGAATTTACAAGTAATTATTTTAATATGAGTGTCCGCTATGAAGCTATGGGGGTTATTTTCCAACATAAAGATGAAGAAACTTTATATCTAGCTGGCGACACTATATTTTGTGATTTTGTTAAAAATGCTATTGCTCAATATGCACCTGCTAAAATTATCATCAACTGTGCAGATGCCCAATTTGAACATAGTGGCTCTATCATCATGGGAACTGATGATATTTTAAAACTTCATCAATATGCTCCTAATTTAAAAATAATAGCTAGTCATTTAGATACTGTAGGTCATGCCACTTTAAACCGTCAACAATTAAGCGAATTTATCACTCAACATAAATTAACCGATTATATATTCGTACCAAAAGATGGGGAAATAATCTAAACGAAAATACATTTATCAGAAAAATCCCTTTAAATATTGAAATTAATTATCATTTTTATTATACTTGATATATAAATTATATATCCTAAAGAAAAGAAGTGATATTCTTGCAAAAAGAACATTTTGATATCACAGGTATGACATGTTCGGCTTGCTCTAGTAGAGTAGAAAAAGCTGTCGGTAAATTACCTGGTATAATCAATCACTCGGTGAATTTACTAAAAAATTCTATGGTTGTGGAATTTGATGAAAAATTATTATCCATAAATGAAATTATTCAAGCTGTAGAAAAAGCTGGTTATGGTGTTTCTTTGCATTATAATCAGTTTTTGGGCAAACAAAGTCCTACAAAAATTGAAAATAAAGCAGAAGATATTCATACACAAATGAAAAAACGTTTATTTATCTCTATTATTTTCATGTTACCTCTATTTTATATTTCTATGGGACATATGTTTTCCTTACCTATGCCCTCTTTACTTCTAGGTACAGAAAATGCACTTTCGTTTGCTTTTACTCAATTTTTATTATTAATTCCTATAGTATTCGTCAATTTCAAATATTATAGCGTAGGCTTCAAAACATTATTTCAACTTTCGCCTAATATGGATTCTTTGATTGCCCTTGGCTCAAGTGCTGCCATTATCTATGGTATTTATGCCATTTATAAAATAAGTTTTGCCTTAGGTCATGGAGATTTATCTACAGCTCATCATTTCAGTATGGATTTATATTTTGAATCAGCAGGTATGATTTTGACCTTGATTACTTTAGGGAAATTTCTCGAAAGTAGAGCTAAAAATAAAACATCTGATGCTATCACCAAATTGATGAATTTAGCACCGAAAACAGCTCTTCGCTTAGAAAATAATCAAGAACAAGAAATTTCTATTGATGATGTAAAATTAAATGACATTCTAATCGTCAAAGCAGGTGCAAGTATTCCTACAGATGGTATTATTATTGAAGGTCATGGCGTCATTGATGAATCTTCACTCACTGGTGAACCTATTCCTTGTGATAAAACCATTGACCAAACTGTAATTGGTGGTACAATTAATAAATCAGGCTATTTTAAAATGCGTGTTACTAAAATTGGCGAAAATACCACTTTAGCTCAAATCATAAATTTAGTAGATGATGCCACTAGTTCCAAAGCACCTATTGCCAAAATCGCTGATAAAATCAGTGCTATCTTTGTTCCTATTGTAATAACACTCGCTATTATTGCCACTATCATCTGGCTATTTAAAGGCGAAAGTTTAGAATTTGCTTTATCTATTGGTATCTGTGTATTGGTTATTTCTTGTCCTTGTGCTTTAGGACTTGCTACACCTACAGCTATTATGGTAGGCACAGGTAAAGGTGCAAGTTTAGGTATTTTATCTAAATCAGCCCAAGCTTTAGAAACTCTTCACAATATCAATACAGTTGTTCTCGACAAAACAGGCACAATAACTCAAGGCAAACCTCAAGTAACAGATATTTATACTTCAAAAGAAGTAACACTTCAACAATTATTGACTATTGCCTCTTCATTAGAGAAATTATCTGAACACCCTTTAGGTGAAGCCATTCTTCAAGTAGCCGATAAACACAATATATTAACTTTAGCTGTAGAAAATTTTAAACAAATAGCAGGGCAAGGATTATCTGGTATTATTTACAATTCCATTTGTCTTGCAGGTAATCAAAAATTATTAATCGCTCATGATATTGAAAATGAACATCTATTTTCCCTAGGTAATAAATTAGCCCAGCAAGGAAAAACACCTTTATACTTTACTAAAGATGATAAAATCCTTGGCTTAATAGCTATCGCTGATACAATTAAAGCAACAAGTCCTCAAGCCATTCAAGAATTAAAAAATCTCGGTATCAATATCTATATGTTAACTGGTGATAATCAAATCACAGCAAAACAGATAGCTAAGCAAATAAACCTTGAGGAAAATAATATAATTTCTGATGTATTACCTCAAGATAAAGAAGCTAAAATCCGTCAGCTTCAAAATCAAGGACAAAAAGTAGCTATGGTAGGTGATGGCATAAATGACGCTCCTGCACTTGCTCGTGCTGATGTTGGTATTGCTATCGGTGCCGGTACAGATATTGCTATTGACTCCGCTGATATTATTTTGATGAAAAACAATTTACTAGATGTAGTAACTGCTATAAAATTAAGTAAAACCGTTATCAAAAATATCCGTGAAAATCTCTTCTGGGCATTTATCTATAATATCATAGGTATTCCTATTGCCATGGGCTTATTTTATACAACCTTTGGTTTAAAACTAAATCCTATGATTGGTGCTCTAGCCATGAGTTTTAGCTCCGTTTTTGTCGTAACTAATGCCCTTCGTTTGCGTTTTTTCCAAAATAATTACCAAACTTCATCCATAAATAAAGATAATTCATCTACTGCCATAAATATTCAAGCAATAGATTTAAATACATCAAAAGGAGACGATAATATGGGATTATTAAATAATTTATTCCACAAAAATAATGAAAAACAAACTGAAAAAATCATATCTATTGAAGGTATGATGTGCCAACACTGTGTAAAACATGCCACAGAAGCACTGGAAAAAATAGATGGTGTCAGTGATGTAAAAGTAAGTCTTGAAAATAAAAATGCTGTTATTCATGTAAATCAAAATGTTACAGATGAGCAAATAACTAATGCCATTGTTGAAGCAGGCTATGAAGTTACTGCTATAAAATAAATAATATAAAATAATTAAAAATCCTTTCTATAATCTATTGAAAATTTTTAAGTCTATGTTATAATATTAAAAATCATATTTTATAGAAAGGATTTTTTTATGTTTAAAACACTGGTAAAAATCATCTGCGTTATAACAATTTGTTTATTCACTACAAATTGCACCTCTGCTGAAAATTCAACTTCATCAAGCAATCAAAACACTTCCATGCAAACAACTCAAACAACAAAAAATTCCATTGATTTATCTTCTTATTTTGAAAATATCAATGGTACTGCTGTATTTTATACACCAGATACAAATACATATAATATTTACAATGATGAATTAAGCACCAAACAATCTTCTCCTTGCTCTACCTTTAAAATTTTCTCCACTTATGTAGCTTTAGACAATAAGACTATTGACGCTAATAATTCTCTTCGAAAATGGAATGGTACTATTTATTGGTATGATGCATGGAATAAAGATATCGATTTAGATACAGCATTTAAAACATCTTGTGTTTGGTATTATCGCCAAGTCATTGATGAAATTGGACAAGATACTATGCAAAAATATATCGATAAGTTCGATTATGGCAATAAGGATATTTCTGATTGGGACGGAAAAACAGATTTAGATGATGACCCTAGAGATTTAAAAGGCTTCTGGCTAGAAACTTCCTTAAAGATTTCACCATTAGAACAAGTACAATTATTAAATCGCCTATTTTCTGCCAATGAAAATCCTATGGCTTTAGCTAAACTAAAAGAATTAATGTTAGTTTATGAAGATAATAACACTGGTCTAAAAATTTATGGCAAAACTGGTTTTGGTAAAGTAAACGGTGAAAATACTGATGCTTGGTTCACTGGTTTTTATGAAATAAATAATCAACGAACATATTATTCTGTACGTTTAGATGACCCTAAAAATCCTCAAGCATTAAGTTCCACTGCCAAAGAAATCGCTATTAATATCATTAAAAATCTAAATAAATGACAAAAGGCTTTTCTTAGTATCATTTTCCCTACTAAGAAAAGCCTTCTTTATTATTTATTTAACATACGCATTGCTCTTGCAATTACTTCTTTATACTCTCTTTTTATTCTACTTGCTAATAAATAACTTATGATTGTAGCCAAAATAGCAAATACCCCACCTGTGATACCTACACTGTTTAATCCTGCTAAATCAACAGATAATGAACCTGCAAAGGAACCTACAGCAATACCTACATTATAAGAAGATGATGTAAGTGAACCTGCTAATGCCAAAGTCCCTGGATAGAATTTCTTGGACACCTGTAAATAATACATCTGTGTTGGTGTGTTTAATAAATACATCAATACACCCAAACAACAAATAACCACACTGCCTAAAATAAATGATTCCATAGTAAATGTTAATAAAATAGAAAATATTGCTTGTCCTGCAAATATCATCCATAAAATACGCATACCGCCCCAATAATTGAGCATAGGAGATAACAAATTACTAATCATTGCCGCTACACCAAAGATAACAAATGCTAAAGTCAATAAATTAGCAGATAAGCCCATTTTATCTAATAAAATTGGAGATAAATAAGTATAGAAACAATATGCAGAAGAACCACTTAAAATCATCGCACTTACTGCCATAATAATACGTCTATCTTTTAATAATACCAATTGTTCCATAATATTATTAGTTGGTGGTAAGTTTTTCGTTGGTAAAAATTTAACCATTAATAATAACAATAGAATACTAACAACAACGATAAAGGCAAATGCTACACGCCAACTTGCAAATTGTACGATAAACATACTAAATGGCACACCAAATACTGAAGCAATATTGAAGCCAGCAAAAATCCAAGATATTACTGAAGACGTGTATTTTCTTGGTGCAACATCTGGAGCAAATGTCATTGACATTGAAATTAAAGCACTAGATACAGCTGCCAAAAATATTCGTGAAGCCAACATTACAGGATAATTAGGTGCTAACATACAAGCCACATTACCTAGTGTAAATAAAAACATTAAGCTTAAAACCGTACGATATCTAGGAAATCTTGATAGATATGCCGTAATCAAAGGTGCACCCACTGAATAAACTATGGCAAATGCAGAAATCAATAAACCTGTTTGCGTGATTGATACATTCAAATCTTCTGCAATATTCGGCAAAATACCAATAACCACATATTCACAAGTACCCAATACAAAACTAAGCATAATCAACATGATTACTCTGATATTAAACATAATGTTATGATCTCCTTTACTATTTTTTATTTATATTCCTTTTACTTATTATTAATAATAATAAGTAATCTAACTTGTTAAACGTTTACTATTATATATATTTTTTTTTATAAATACTATGCTCTCATATATTAAAAACATTGCTAAATGTCTTTTCTTTTTTACACAATAGACACAAAATTAAAAGAGCAGATTTTAAAATCTACTCTTTTTCCCAAAATCATTTGATTTTATTTATTAATTTACCGATTGGAGGAATTTCACAAACTACTTCATCTCCAGATTTTAGCCATTTTCCTGGTTTATATCCCATGCCCACACCTGATGGTGTACCTGTAGCAATGATATCTCCTGCTTCTAAAGTCATTCCTTGTGATAATTCTGATACTACTTTTGGTATATCATTCAAAAATAATTTTGTATTTGAATTTTGACGAAGTTCCCCATTTACACTGCATTTTATATCCACTTCTACAGGAAATGGCAAAGCTGATTTATGCAAAATAACAGGGCCCATAGCACTATAAGTATCTAGAGATTTCCCCTTAAACCATTGCATATGTTTTAATTGTAATCTACGTGAAGAAAAATCATTGAAAATGCTATAACCAAAAATATAATCTTCTACTTTATCCACAGGTATATTTTTGCCAGTTTTACCTATGATTACCGCCAATTCCACTTCATAATCTAAAGCATTATCTATATCCAAACAAGCTTGTACATCTTCATTTGTACCGATTATTTTAATCGCACGCTTGCCAAAATAAACTGCATCATTACTTGTTTTCTTAAAATTTTTTGCACGTTCACTAGCTTCTTCTAAATGAGCTTGATAATTTACACCCACACATAAAATATCATGTATTGGTCTCTCTATTGGTGATAATAATTTAACTTCACTCAATTTATAGCTCTTAAAATCATTATTTTCATCATCTAATTTTGTTTGTATATCTTTTATATCATCTTCATTTAATTGTTCAATCACATCTTGCATACAGCAAAAAGTTTTATCTGCATATAAATCATTAAGTGCTATTATCTTATCTTCATCATTTGCTAAAACACCTATCAATTTCTTATCTTCTATTTTAAAATTTACAAACTTCATTATCCTTCATTCCTTTCCTTACTTACTAACTAAAATATATATTATACATTTTTTATCTAAAATCCTTCTATTTTATAATCCTATTCAATAAATAGGGTTTAAAGAAAATAATTTTATATAGTTCTTTTACCAAACTAAATTTATTATTGTATTTACTCTAATAAATTATTTTATATTCATCTTGACATTATATACTATTCATACTAAAATAATAGTAAATAAGATATAAATTTCTTTTATTCTTTTAATTTATAAATATATTTTAAATCTATATATAAACAAATAATTATCATATTTTCATAAACTTTAAACCTACTATAAAAGTAGGATAGGAGGATATATTTCATGACTAAATCTCTTTTAAATATTACGGACTTATACGCTAGTGCTGAAGATAAAACAATTTTACAGAATTTAAATTTAAATATAAATCAAGGTGAAACTCATATTTTAATGGGCCCTAATGGTGCAGGAAAATCTACATTAGGCAATGTTATCATGGGTAATTCTCAATATAAAGTAGACCGTGGAAGTATATTTTTCGAAGATGAAGATATTACTTCTGCTAGAACTGATGAACGTGCTCAAAAAGGATTATTCTTATCTTTCCAAAGCCCTATAGAAATCCCTGGTATTTCTATTTCTCAATTTATCCGTACTGCTATGGAAACAAAAGAAAAAATCCGCCTAAAAGCTTTTCGCGATAAATTAAAAACTGTTACTAAAACACTCGGTATCAATGAACAATGGATCAATCGTGAATTAAATGTAAGATTTTCTGGTGGCGAACGCAAAAAAATTGAAATGCTTCAATTATTAATGCTAAATCCTAAATTAGCTATCTTAGATGAAACAGACTCTGGTCTTGATGTTGACGCTGTAAAAACTGTTTCTCGCGGTATACAGACATTCCAACAAGATGACCAAAAATCTTTATTAATCATCACTCACAATAGCAAAATCCTTGAATATCTCCATATTGATTATGTTCATATCTTAATCAATGGAAAAATCATCAAAACAGGAGATGCTTCTTTAATAAAAATCATCAACGAACAAGGCTATGAACCTTTTATCACTGGACAAGGAGAATAAAATCATGAATGAAGCAGAAAAAAGACAAAATGAATATATAAATCAAACTGCTGAACGTGTAGAAAATCGTTATGATTTTAAAAAAGCAGAAAAAGATGCTTATCGTCTCAAAAAAGGTCTCACTCCTGAAATCGTAGAAGAATTATCTGCTAAAAAAAATGATCCTGAATGGATGCGTGAATTTCGCTTACGTTCTTTAGAAATCTACCACAGCTTAGATGTACCACCATGGGGGCCATCTATTGATGATTTAAATATCGACAATATCGTAACTTATGTAAAACCAAATACTGATATGCAAGGTTCATGGAAAAATGTACCTGAAGATATCAAAGATACTTTCGATAAACTAGGCATTCCTCAAGCTGAACAAAAATCCTTAGCTGGTGTCGGTGCTCAATACGACTCTGAAGTCGTTTATCACAATCTCAAAGAAGAAGTTGCCAAACTAGGCGTAATTTATACAGATATTGAAACTGCTCTCAAAGGCCCTTATGAACCTATGATACGTGAACATTTCATGAAACTTGTTACACCTCGCGATCATAAATTTGCAGCCTTACATGGTGCAGTTTGGTCTGGTGGCTCTTTCGTATATGTACCACCTGGAGTAAAAGTGGACATTCCACTTCAATCTTATTTCCGCCTAAATGCAGCAGGTGCAGGGCAATTTGAACATACATTGATTATCGTAGATAAAGGAGCTGACCTTCACTTCATCGAAGGCTGTTCCGCGCCTAAATATAATGTAGCTAATTTGCATGCTGGCTGTGTAGAATTATTCGTCGCTGATGATGCAAAATTGCGTTACTCCACAATCGAAAACTGGTCAAAAAATATGTATAACCTCAATACAAAAAGAGCAAAAGTAGGCAAAAATGCTACTATGGAATGGATTTCTGGCTCATTTGGCTCTCATATCTCTTACCTTTATCCAATGACAATTCTTGCAGGTGAAAATGCCAAAGCAGAATTTACAGGAATTACATTTGCAGGTAAAGGACAAAACCTCGATACAGGTGCTAAAATGGTGCATAATGCCCCTCATACATCTTCTTTAATCAACACAAAATCCATTTCTAAAGATGGTGGTGCTAGTACATTTAGAAGTTCTGTCGTTGTAGCCAAACAAGCACAGCACAGTAAAGCCCTAGTTTCTTGCCAATCTTTAATGCTCGATAATATTTCTCGTTCAGATACAATTCCAGCAATGGACGTGCGTACAAATAAAGCCAGTGTTGGACACGAAGCCAAAATCGGTCGCATTAGTGATCAAGCTGTATTTTATCTCATGAGTAGAGGTCTAAGTGAAGCCGCTGCTCGTGCTATGATTGTAAACGGATTTGCTAATCCAATATCCAAAGAATTACCAGTAGAATATGCTGTAGAAATGAATCATTTAATTCAATTAGAAATGGAAGGCGCCATTGGCTAAAAGGAGATATAACTATGAATATAAAAATTGAACATGCAAATAGTTTACCAATGCCAACATGGCGTTGGTTAAAATTAAATGATACAACTATATCTTATGATAATATAGATAAATTAACTCCCCTCAAACCTCAAATCATCAATTCCACGGAAAATATTTTCCTAGCTTCACAAAAAGATATAGCTTTTGCCAACTTTCCTCACATCACTACTGGTATCGGCTCAGATGCTGATAATTTTGTAGTAAATAACGCTAGTAACAAAAACTATTTCACTATCAAAGCAAATACGATTACCCAAAAACCTTTAATCTTCATTTATGATTTAACCGATAACCTTGATTTAATTGATGATAATTATATTTACGCTCAAGAAAATAGCCAAGCTACTATAATTATCGTTTACAATTCCCCTTATCATAATCAAGGTTTTCATGCGAGCAGTACAAAGATTTTCGCTGAAAAAAATGCCCAAATTAAAATAATTCAACTGCAAACACTTGGCAAAGATTATTTTAACTTTGATGATATCGGCACACTTGCTCAAGAAAATGCTCGTATATCCATTCAACAAATTGCTTTAGGTGCAAATAAAAATTATCTAGGTGCAAATATAGATTTACTACAAAATAATGCACAACTAGATTTCCAAACAGATTATTTAACTGCTAAAAATCAAATGCTCGATATGAACTATATTGTCAATATCCTAGGTCAAAAGACAAAAACTAATTTAACGACAAATGGTATCTTAATGCATAACGCTCAAAAAACACATCGTGCAACTTTAGATTTTAAACAAGGTTGCAAAGGTTCTATAGGTACAGAAGCAGAAAATGTATTATTACTTGATGAAGATATCCACAATAAATCAATTCCTCTAATTCTCTGCGGTGAAGATGATATCGAAGGCAATCACTCCGCTTCTATCGGTGAAATGGATAAGGAGCAATTATTTTATCTGCAAACTCGTGGCTTAAATGAAAGACAAATTCGCCAAATGCAAATTGACTCTAAACTTCAATTAATCACAACAAATTTACCTGAAGAACTTCACCCTTATATTTCCACTTATCAACAGGAGGCTTTCTATCATGAAAACTAATTTTCGCCAAGATTTCCCTATATTAAATGATGAAGCAAACCCTGTCGTTTATTTAGATAGTGCTGCTACTACGCAAAAACCACTAAGTGTGATAAAATCCCTAGAAAATTATTACACATCTCAAAATGCAAATCCCCTTCGTGGTCTCTATAAATTGAGTGCTACTGCTACAAGTGAATACGAACAAGCTCGCCACAGTGTAGCACAATTCATCAATGCCAATGAAGATTGTGAGATTATCTTCACTAGAAATACTACTGAATCTTTAAATCTCATCGCTTACACTTACGGCATGGAAAATATCCAAGAAGGCGATGAAATCGTAATCTCCATTCTTGAACATCATAGCAATATACTACCATGGCAAATGATAGCAAAATTTAAAAAAGCTACATTAAAATATATGTATATAAATGATGAAGGCATTATTTCTGATGAAGAAATTCAAACAAAAATCACACCTAAAACAAAAATAGTTTCTATCACTCAAGTTTCAAATGTCTTAGGCGTTGCCACTCCCTTAAAAGCTATAATAAAAAAAGCTCATGAAGTAGGTGCTATCGCCATTGTTGATGGTGCTCAAGGTGCTCCTCATATGGCAACAGACGTCCAAGATTTAGATTGCGATTTTTACGCATTCTCCGGTCATAAAATGTTGGCACCTATGGGAATTGGCGTCTTATATGGAAAAAAATCCATACTTGAACAAATGCCTCCATTCTTACGCGGTGGCGAAATGATCGAAACAGTATCCGAACAAGATGCTACATTTGCCCCACTTCCAGAAAAATTTGAAGCTGGTACACCTAACGTATCTGGAGCAATAGCATTAAAAGCCGCTATCGAATATATAAATCAAGTAGGATTTTCCTATATTGAACAACAAGAAGAAAAATTAATGAAAATCGCTATGGAAGAATTATCTAAAATGCCTTATATCACCATTTATGGCTCACCAGATTATAAAAAGCATAAAGGTGTATTGAGCTTTAATATTCAAGATATTCACCCTCATGACGTATCTTCACTTGTCGATTATCATGGGAATATAGCCCTTCGTGCAGGCAATCATTGTGCTCACCCATTATTAAAATATCTAAATGCACAATCAACAAATCGCATAAGCTTTTATTTCTATAATACAAAAGAAGATGTTTATCAATTCATTGAACAAATAAAAAAAGTAAGGAGTTATTTAGGATACGATGTTTAATCTCTACAATGAAATCTTAACTGAACACAACCTTCACCCTAATAATAAATGTTCACTAGCAGATGCTACACATCACCAACACGGTATCAATCCTAATTGCGGTGATGAAATCACGCTCTCCTTAAAACTCAATAACAATATTATTGAAGATGCTAGTTTCCAAGGTTCAGGTTGTGCTATTTCCCAAGCTTCCACAGATATCATGATTGATTTAATGCTCGATCAACCAATCGACAAAGCCAAAGAATTATGTCGTTTATTCATTGGCATGGTTCAAGGCACAATCACTGATGAAAAAGAGCTTGCCCCTTTAGATGAAGCTCTTACCTTTAAAAATATATCCAAAATGCCAGCTCGTGTAAAATGTGCCGTACTCAGCTGGCATACTATGGAAACAATCCTAGACAAAGCCCTCCAAAACTCTCAATAAATAAAAAGTATCATCTTGATTTAAATAGTTCAAAACTAAAATTAAGATGATACTTTTTTTATCTAAAATTTACCAGCCAAAATCAATAAAAATCCCGCTAATCCTTGATAAATAAACATTTTCACTAAATCCCTTCAAATCTCATTATTGCTGGTAAAAAATAAGTAAAATCCTTGTTTATCAACACTTTTAATAGTACAATAAAATCATAAAGATTAATTTTTCTAGCATTTAACTTTAACAAATGTTGTATTTGAATTATAGTTACTAAAAGCATATATATTACTGCCTTTTAATTTAACTTTAACAAATGTTGTATTTGAATCCGCTTATGGTGTTTTAGGAGATAAGGTTAATGGTTATTTAACTTTAACAAATGTTGTATTTGAATTAATGTACCTGATATACTTATAAACCTGCAAAGGCTATTTAACTTTAACAAATGTTGTATTTGAATTTTTCGTTCTATTCCTCCTCTACTAAGATGTATATTATTTAACTTTAACAAATGTTGTATTTGAATCATAAAGGACTGTATAAAAATAAAAATATATAAAATTTAACTTTAACAAATGTTGTATTTGAATCGGTTTTTGGCAAAAAAGTGATGTGCACTTAACCGTATTTAACTTTAACAAATGTTGTATTTGAATTGCATATGTACAGGTGATACACGAGCTTTCTTACCTATTTAACTTTAACAAATGTTGTATTTGAATTAATGAGAGATATCTAATTCTTCTGGTGCTGTCCAAATTTAACTTTAACAAATGTTGTATTTGAATTATGATTGTGAGACTTTGTTCAATTCTTCGCTGGCTAATTTAACTTTAACAAATGTTGTATTTGAATTGGAGCTAGATTTTTAAAACTTAAAATAGTTTTATCCATTTAACTTTAACAAATGTTGTATTTGAATTGCAGTTTAATAATAGTCCTGCGGAGCTTATCAGTTTATTTAACTTTAACAAATGTTGTATTTGAATTGTACACAGCGAACAGCCCATTGACGGCTTTTTTCCATTTAACTTTAACAAATGTTGTATTTGAATTTCTCGTTCTGGTTCCACTATTTTAGGTGGTATTTTAATTTAACTTTAACAAATGTTGTATTTGAATTGTTAGAAAGGCAGAAAGAAGGTATTGCCATAGCTAATTTAACTTTAACAAATGTTGTATTTGAATTTAGTGGCAATGTTATTTACATACACCTGCAAATTTATTTAACTTTAACAAATGTTGTATTTGAATGGAGATATAGATATAAATACTACAGGAAATATAAAAATTTAACTTTAACAAATGTTGTATTTGAATAAGGGATTTTAGCATACATTCCGGTCTTAGTTGAATTTAACTTTAACAAATGTTGTATTTGAATTCTACTTCTAATTTATTATTATTTAGATGTACTGGATTTAACTTTAACAAATGTTGTATTTGAATTCTTTTTTTGTAGCTTTAGCACCGCCAGAATTAAATTTAACTTTAACAAATGTTGTATTTGAATTTTGTTGCATTAATTGTGTTTGTTCTTGTATAATCATTTAACTTTAACAAATGTTGTATTTGAATTCTTTAAATACATTATGAAAAGAAAATTCAATGACAAATTTAACTTTAACAAATGTTGTATTTGAATTCTAAAATAGTAGCAGTACGAGTAGCTGTAGTAAATATTTAACTTTAACAAATGTTGTATTTGAATTCTAAAATAGTAGCAGTACGAGTAGCTGTAGTAAATATTTAACTTTAACAAATGTTGTATTTGAATTTCTTTTACCTCCAATTCATTACAAATGTATTCAAAATTTAACTTTAACAAATGTTGTATTTGAATTAGATTAAGACATAATAGGTATTGGGATATGATAGAATTTAACTTTAACAAATGTTGTATTTGAATTTGTTTTGATTATTGATATAGTCCGTGATTTTGGATATTTAACTTTAACAAATATTGTATTTGAATTACTAAATACCCTCTTTCAATTCATAAAAATTTTTTAAATTTAACTTTAACAAATGTTGTATTTGAATTAACTTAAGGCACTTTTTATTTACTTATTATCTTTTATTTAACTTTAACAAATGTTGTATTTGAATTGCATTATCTCCATTTAAGATATCATCAATTTCTTTATTTAACTTTAACAAATGTTGTATTTGAATATACCAGCTGTCGAACCTGCTGTCTAGCAACATAATTTAACTTTAACAAATGTTGTATTTGAATTCTACAGCTTTATTATAAGCCATACGAGCATAATTTATTTAACTTTAACAAATGTTGTATTTGAATAGGTAAGATTATTTATATAATTGCGTTTAGTGAAAAATTTAACTTTAACAAATGTTGTATTTGAATCGTCTTGATAAATCTTACAGTCGTTGCGATTTAACAATTTAACTTTAACAAATGTTGTATTTGAATTCACTCTCTAGCAATAGTATAACAATGAAAAAAGCCTTAGGAACTGACCCTTCCTAAGGCTTTTGTGCGTCATCATGAGTTTGATTTCGTCTATACTTAATATAATATATTACATAGATTTTGCAATACAAAGCTTGTTATTGTGCAAATAAATATTTATGATAAACTACATCCTAAAAATCAAATAAAAACGGCAACAAAATGGCAACAATAAAAAAGTACCTGCATAAAACAGGCACTTTTATAAATAAATATACGAATATTATTTTCTCACAAAAGTCATAATTATAGTATCTTTACCATAATTATTCTTCACTTTTTCATAGTCTTTAGCCTCTATAGGTGTTATAACTACAGTCTTTAAGCTAGGATTTAGTTTATTTACTTTTTCTACCACGCCTAAATGTTCATCACCATGAAAACTTCCTTGTACATGGAGGACTTTTGTATCTTTATGTTCTTTTAAAAATTCAACAATACTTTCCGCCATGGTATCATCTTTTAAGCATTGAGCTTTATAGAAAGCTTCTATCCTTTCTGGTGTCATCATCATATGACTTTGACCATCACCCATAGACATATAATTTTTGAATTTATCATAATATCTTTCATATTCTACTAAATGTTTTTTCGGCAAATAAATTTTATCTTTATCTTCAATTAAAGCTAAATCACCTACTTTTGTATATTGATTAGCTATTCTTCGTGGAATATTTGATGCTAAAACATACATATCTTTTTCTTTAGCAAATTCTACCAATGGTTTATAATCTGTTTGGTAATTTTCCCATGGACGAGAATTATTTATAAATTCTGTTTCTGTTATTTCATCATTCAAATATTTATCCATTACTGGCTGAACATCTCTCTCAAACATTTCCATAGATAATATCATATCTTTATTTTGTTTATACATCTCTTGAAGAAATGATAATTCTGCTTCATGAATAGATTTTTGGTCGTGATATTCATCAAAAGATACTATATCATAATTTTGAGAAATGCTCACCGCTTTATCTAAATTAATTTTTTCCCCTTGATAATAATACTCTACGTCAGATTTTTCATCTTGTGCTTGAGCCATACCTCCCAAACAACTAGTCAATACTAGCCCACTACAAGCAATTATCTGCCAAAACTTTTTCAAAACACCATCTCCTTTTAGTAAAAATTTATTTATTAAATAAAACAAAGTAGCAAGATTTTACCCTGCTACTTTATTTAATTTATCTTATTATCTTAGAAAGTCCATTCTGCACCCAAACGCCAAATCATACCATCTAAACCAATATCACTAATTTTTTTATCAAAAATATTATCTACACCTGCATAAACTCTATTTCCTTCACCAAATTTTTTATTGAGTACAAAATTAGTTGTAGTGAAATTATAATCATTATCATCATAATGGTATTTATTAGCCCATTGTTGCCATAAAATCGCACTATATCCCCAATCATCATGATCATCATATAATAATTGCAATGTAGTCATATTTCTTGCTCTATTATCTAAACGATCACCACTCACTTTATCTGTTGCATCAAGCCAGTTACTTGTTGCTTTTATTGTCCATTTATCGTCTAAATTGCGACCAATTTCCATTTCCACACCATCAATTTCAGCTTCATCTACATTTATATAACTCTGATCATAATAACTACTACCTATTTGTTTTGTAGTAATTAAATTTTTAACATCATTATTGAAATATGTTAATTTACCAAAATTATTATCTTTTTCAGCTTCAAAACTAATATCCCATGAAGTAGATTTTTCTGGTTTTAAATCTGGATTGCCATAAACATTGACAGTTTGCCCACCCATTGCACGATGCATTGCCATATACAATTCACTAATAGTTGGAGCTTTAAAGCCTTTACCCCAATTAGCCTTAATGCGACTATTATCACTAATAAAATATGTCGCACCTATTTTTGGTGTAACTTCCCCACCAAAAGAACTATCATGGTCATAACGCACAGATGGAATTACTAATAATTTATCATTCACTTGCCATTCATCTTGGATATATCCTGCCCAAGTATTTATTTCTTTATCTGAATAATATTTATTACTCATTATTCCATTTCCTGATTGACTTACTTGATGTACATTATCACCTCCATCACTCAAACGAGTACCTTCGACTTTATTTTGACGATATTCGCCGCCAAATGTCAAAAGATGATTATCACTTAATTGCACAGTATTCTTACCTTCTATTCCCCAAAGCGTATAAGTGGATTTATCCCAATCATATTTTGGATACATTGAACCCAAAATATTTTCCATTGGTCCTGGAAAATTATTGCGATAATTATATAAATTATTCTCTTTATCCAATCTACTATAAAAAGTCCTAATCATATAATCACTATTATCAGTTTTGCCACTATAACCTAAACTATAATCATATCTTCTATAATCATACCATTCTTTTTTATCCTTACTAGTTTGAAAAACGCCTGTTGATGTATATTTATCAGCATAATCTGCCTTTGTATGCTCATTATAATAACCAAGCGTCAAATCAATTTCTTTATCATTGCCTAAATCCCATGTTCCAGCAAAATTAAAATCTTGAATAGGGCCATAATAATTACTGCCTTCGTCTCCAGCTTGCATATTCTTGCGTACATCACTAAAACGCATATCAAAAGTAGAACTGAAATTTCCCTGTTTACCAAAATCTATATGATAATAATTATTTATAGCTTCTGATCCTGTAAAAAGACCTACCATAATTGATGGCTCTTTTGATTTTTTAGTAATGATATTAATTACTCCACCTAAAGCATCTGAACCATATTGTGCTGAAGCACTTCCACGTACAATTTCAATACGTTCAATATTTGACAGACTCAAGCGACCTAAGGCATAAACATTTTGTGTGGCACTTGTATCTTCTCCAGCAAATCTTTTACCATCTATTAAAATTAAAGTATGATTTGTACTCATTCCGCGAATCATCACATTATGACCTGCCATACCTGCTGAAGTTACATCTACATTAGCTGCCAAACGAAGTGCAGAATAAACATCTGTTGCTCCTAATTGTTCAATATCTTCTTTAGTAATTACTTCTACAGTTTGCGGTACAGCTTTTACTTCCTCTTGAGTTCGTGTCGCTGTAACTACTACATCTGGTGTAACTATCACGTCATTATTTTGTATATCTTGTGCATATACTGGACTTGATAAACCTAATAACACTGATAAAGTCAATAAAGTTTGTTGTTTTTTTGTAGATAATCTCATTATATTAACTCCTTTGTATGTAATTGTTTATATTAACAATAATCATTATCATTAATATAAACAGATTAAACGTATTATTTGCTTTTCTTTAGCTATGAATATTTTTTATTTAAAAAGTAATCTCTGCTCCTACACGCCAAATTCTACCTTCTAAATAAATATCTCCTATTTTTTTATCTCCAATATTATCTACACCTGCATAAATTCGTCCATTTCGACCATCATCAAAAGCGAATTTTTTATTTACTACAAAATTTAAAGTATTATAATCATAATTTTCATTAGCATAATGATAATTACTTACCCAAGAATTCCAAAGTTTAGCACTATATCCATTAATATCATTATCATCATAATCCAATTCCAAAGTGGAAATATTATCAGCTGTCGCAGATACTTTTTCCCCATCACTATCTTTAGCATTAAGCCAATTACTAGTCGCTCTAATAGACCAATTATCATTGAATTGGCGACCTACTTCAAATTCTACGCCATCAGTTTTGGCATCTTGAGCATTGATAAATGTATTTTTTCCATTTACCTTATCATATGTTATTAAATTATCATATTTACTATTAAAATAATTTAATTTCAACCAATTATTATCTTTTTCAGCTTCAAAACCGAGTTCCCATGTAGTAGCTTCTTCTGGTCTCAAATCTGGATTTCCATATATCGTAGTAAAACCATGATCTTGCCCAGCATATAATTCCACTAAATTCGGAGCTCTCCATGATTTACCCCAATTCGCTTTTATACGACTATTATCACTTAGAAAATAAGTTGCCCCTAATTTTGGTGTTGTTTTTCCGCCAAATTGTTCATCATGGTCATATCTTACTGCTGGAATAAATAAAATTTTATCATTTATAAACCATTCATCTTGAATATATCCAGCATAAGCAGAATTGTCCTTACTATTACCTTCACCTAAAGCTAATATTGGGCCTTCTACACCTATATTTTTATATTCAACACCATAAGTTAATAAATGCTCATCTCCTGCTTGTACTGTATTTTTAGCTTCAATACCTAAAGTATCAAATGTATTTTGCTTATAACCATTATTTTTACTGCCTTTATATTCTTCCTTATCATATCGATTATAATAAGCTCTAATCATATAATTACTATTATCGCCTTTTCCATTATAAGCTATACTATAATCTTGATTTGTCTTATCATAATTTATAGAACTTTTGCCCATTCCCATAGAAGAATAATCTGTTATTTTCTTTGATTTTTCATCATAATAACCTATATAAAAATCTAAATTATTACTATCATCAAATGCATACGTTCCACTAAAATCATAATTTGTTCTAGGGCCAAAATAATTCGTCCCTGTGCCACCGACAAATTCACGTTTACGATATTTAGCAAAATTAGCATTCACTACCCCATTGAATTTACCTTGCTGACCTAAATCAAAACGATAATAATTATTCATGACATCAGTTCCTGTATTTGCTCCTACAGTTACAGATTGTTCTTTGGATTTTTTCGTAATAATATTGATTACTCCACTTTCAGCATCTGCACCATATTGAGCGGAGGCTGCACCTCTAACAATCTCAATGCGTTCTACACTAGATAAATTTATTTTATCTAAATCAAAAGCTCCTCTAGTCATTGATGAATATTCATTTGACATTCTTCTGCCATCTAATAATACTAAAGCACCTGCATTTTTCCCACGAACCATCAATCTATGACCTGCACCGATTTGAGAAACATCAACATTTGTTGCCAGTTTCAAAGCAGAATAAATATCTGTTGCTCCTAATTGTTCAATATCTTCACTAGTGATGACTTCTACAGCATTCGGTACAGCTTTCACTTCTTGTTGAGTTTTCGTAGCTGTTACCACTACATCTGGTGTTTGGATTACTTCACTAGCTTGCGTACAACTTGTCAATCCCATCAATATAGATAAAGTTAAAAGTGTAGATTTACGTTTTTTTGTTAGCATTGCTCGTCTCCTTTATTATAAAATTAAGTTTTATTAATAATAATCATTATCATTCATGCTTTAAAAATTATGGCAGTTATCAAAATTAATCATAACTGCCTTATTTTATTTATATATTTAACCTTGTGCTGCTATTGGCTGAACTTCAAAAGATTTTTTGCCCATTAATAATTGTTGTGTAAGTTCTATTATTGTCTGTGTGATATTATTTTGCCAAAATTGACCAGCAATCGTCATTTTATAAGTATGGCCACATTTTTCAAATAAGCCATATTCCACCCAAATATTGAGTACTTCTTCTAATTGCAAAAGTTCTTCACTATATACTTGAGCTAATTTTTGTATATTTACCATACAATTTTCAGTTTGTGCTTGAATATCTTTAAATAAAACTTTGCCTTCTGCTTCTTTGGTTAAAACCATCAATGGCCATTTTCCTTCATCAATAGCATTCATATAACGCTGTAAATCTCTATTTAAAAACATAGAAATATCTCCTACAAAACCGCCAGCCCCTGAACCAAATGGTATCACATCAGCTCCTGATTTTGCCAAAGTATTATACATACTGCGTTCACGATTTGTTTTTGCCCAATGACAAACACTCAATCGCTTATAACCTAATTCATCTAAATATAAAATAGCTGCTTCTAAATATTTTGCCTGCTGTTTTGTTGTTGCCGCAGGTGGTATTTTGCCATTATCTATCGCTTTTTTTAATGCAGATTGTTCAAACACATTTAATTGATACAAATCCATACCATCAATTGGCAAACTATCTGCTATTTTTAAATCATTTACAAAGTTATCCACACTTTGAGCAGGTAAACCATAAATCAAATCTATGATTAATACGGCTTGATTATAACTTGCAGCTCGTTTAAGATTTTCAATAACAGTTTCTTTATCATCTTTGCGTCCCATACTTTGACGAATAGCTGTATCAAAAGATTGTACACCCACAGATATGCGATTTACACCATGTTTAAACCATACTTGCAATTTTTCATCAACTAAATCATGCACGCGAGCTTCCATAGTTATTTCGCAATCATTAGCAAGTGGCAATACTTCATTCATAGTTTTTAATAATCTATCTGCATTATATGGTGATAATGTAGATGGTGTTCCACCACCAAAAAATACAGCATTGATAACACTATCTTGTACATATTTATATTCTTTTGCCATTAATAATTGCTTGATTAATCTATCTACATACATAGTTTCGCGTTCTTCATTAGAATAATTTTGGAAAAAACCACAGTATAGACAAATTTGACTGCAAAAAGGAATGTGTATATATACTGCTTTCTTTTTACTTTTATCTCCTTTTCTTTGCATATATTCAAGCCAAATTTCTTGCTGTTTTACAGGTGGTACCATCTGTCCATTTGTCCCTGGATGAACAACTCTTTTTTTGCTAAAAGTCTCCGTCAAAGGCTGACAAGATTTTTCCCCTATCATCATCTTATATTGTTCAGTTGATAGATTATCCAATATTTCTCTTATTTTGCTCATAAGTTTATTTCACCACTCATTTTTGCTTTAATCTCACTAAATACTTTCTTTGCATTAGCCAAATCTTGCTCATCAGGGTGTGTACTAGCTTTGCGATGACGTTCTAAACGCTTTTCATCTACTGCATGAAAATTTTCTTTAGAGACTTTCGTGCCAAACATTTTTTTCATCGCCTCTAATAATTTAGGATCAATCTTTCCTTGGCAGATAAATCTCCCCATAACCTCATTAGAACTATCTAACATATCTATACCATTTTGCAAACTAGTTTTTGCATGTTCTGAATCTGGTTCAGCTCCTAGCGTAGCATATACAGCCACTTTACTATTGCGAATGGATTTCAAAAATTTACTAGCTTTTGCATCAGCTGTTCCTTTGTCCACCCAAAAACCTACAACAACTAAATCATAACCTGTAATATCAGGATTATCTTCTACTTTATAAATATCACAATTCGGAGCTAAAACTTCGGCAATAGCTTCTCCTACCATTTTTGTATTACCTGTTAAACTAGAATAAACTACTATTGATTTCATTTTTTATCTCCTTCTTTTCTATAAAAAATATATCTTTACTCAAATTATAGTCTAAATTTATCTTAAACACACTAAAATTTAAAACTTTTATTTTATATCAATTAGATTATTCATTATAATTTTTTAATTGATGTCTACTAATTACCAACAAGATTAATGTGATAATTATTAAATAAATCATATCTAACAAACTATACATACTAAATACTTCTGTACGCAATAAATTATTCGCTAAAGTCAATGGCAAAATTCCCACTACAATCTGCAACCAATCCGGCAAATTATACAACGGAAAAAATGTACCACAGAAGAAAGTCATCGGTGTAATTATAAAATTTATCACTGAAGATAACGCATCTGGATTTTTGATCCAAAGACCTATGGCAATCCCTAAAATACCAAAGCAAAAGGCAGATAATAAAATCCCTAAAAAGCCCCAAAGGCTTAACATCGGCACATCAAAAAATACCATAGCTATGATATAGATAATACCTCCAGCTATAAAGCCACGAGTAACTCCAGCCAAAGTGATGCCTAATATAACTTGAAAAGCCGAAATCGGACTCAATAATAATGTCTGGAATGTTTTAAAATAAAATCTTCCCACACTCACTGATAATGATGTCTGTTGAAAAGCATTCATCATGACTGTTATAGATAGCATTCCCTTTGCCAAAAAAGGTAAATAACCACCATGGATATTATTCATTACAGGTCCAATCCCCATGCCAAAGGCAAATAAATAAATTATCGGAAACATCACCGCTGAGAAAATATATCCTAATTTTCCCATCTTCTTTTGCAAAAGTGCCATTTCACGCATATATACTGCTAAAAAATTCAAAATCAATAAGCCTCCTTACCGATAAATCGTAAAAAAGCTTTTTCTAAAGTTATATCTTCATTTTCATCTTTTTGCATTATCTGCTTTATTTTTTCTACTTCATCTATCGCCAATAATTCTCCTTGTTTTAAAATAGCGATTTTATCACAAAGATATTCAGCTTCTTCCATATAATGAGTGGTGATAATTACACTTATCCCCATATTTTTTAGTTTTTTTATTTCTTGCCAAATATCATATCTCACATCAGGATCTAATCCCACACTTGGTTCATCTAACAATAAGATTTTAGGCTTTACTAATAAAGCTCTAGCAATCATTGCTTTTCTAGCCATACCGCCAGATAATTTCTCAATCTTTCTATCTTGCCAAGTATTCATTTCAAATTGAGATATTATTTTTTCCACTTCATATTTATAATTTTTCACCTTATACAAACGAGCATAATATAGCAAAGCTTCTTTAACGGAAAATTCTCTTTCCATATTATTATCCTGCATGACAAAACCTAGCTTAGACTTTATCTTTGCTCTTTCTTTATCAGCATCAATCCCTAAAATATCAAGTTTACCTGAATTTGCTCTACTTAAACCAGATATTATCTTCATCATACTCGTTTTACCAGCACCATTAGGACCTAAAAGCCCCAATATCTCGCCTTCTTCAAGTGTCAAACTTATATCTTTTAAAATAATTTTATCCTTAATTTGTTTATTTATCTTATTTAAACTTAAAACCTGCACTAATTTTTCTCCCCTTGTTTTACATCATAAGGGAAACAAACTAAATGTTTTTGTCCATTTTGCTCTAAAGACATGACTGACGTTTCTACATCATATAAATCACAAAGTATTTTTTCTGTAAATACATCTTGCACCAAACCTTCAGCAAAAATCTTGCCTTTTTTCACCGCTACTAAGCGATGACTATATCTAGCAGCATGGTTTAAATCATGCAAGACCATAATCACTGTGATTCTTCTTGTTTCATATAATTTATATACTAAATTCATCAAATCCAATTGATGTTTTACATCTAAATACGTAGTCGGTTCATCTAATAATAAAATCTCTGGGTTTTGAGCTATCGCCATTGCCAGCCATGCTCTTTGACGTTCGCCACCAGATAAAGTATCTAATCTTCGATATCGCATATGTGATGTATTTGTCTGCGTCAATGCTTCTTCGATTTTTTCTTCATCAATTTTATTTGGCGAAGAAAATAATCCTTGATGTGGCATTCTACCATAACAGACTAAATCATAAACAGTCATATCCATTGGAGCCGTTGAAGATTGTGGCAATATTGACATTTTGCGTGCTATATCACCAGGTTTCATTTTTTGAATGTCTTTTCCTTCTAATAAAACAGTCCCATGTGTAGGCTTTAATAATCTACCTAAAGATTTTAATAATGTGGATTTTCCTGAACCATTTGGCCCAATAATACTTATTATCTCTGATTTATCTACCTTGAAATTCAATTTATCAGCAATGATTTTTTGCCCATATTGCAATGTAAGTTTATCTGCTTGTAAAATCATCTCTTTTGCATTCCCCTTTTCAATAAATAAAGGAAAAACGGTGCACCAATTAATGACATAAATACACCTACAGGCACCTCTATAGGACTAAAAGCAGTCCTTGCCACTGTATCCGCTACAATCAGTAAAATTCCACCAAAAATAGCTGAACTTGGCAATAAATAGTTAAAATCAGAACCCACTACTAAACGCATCATATGTGGCAATATAAGACCAACAAATGTGAGCATACCTGCCACACTTACAGCAGAAGCAGCTAATAAAGCCGCCAACGTAACGAGGAAAAATCTTGTAGCTTCCACTCGTGTTCCCAAACTTTTTGCTACATCATCACCTAATTGCAAAGCGTTTAACAATTTACTACTGATACTCACACCTACTAAACCAATGATAGTATATGGCAAAATCATAGTTACATGCTTCCATGAAGCACCTGAAAAACCACCTGCCATCCAATTTACTGTACCTTGAATTTTATCGGAGAAAAATACCATCAAACATGTCATACCGCCAGCAAAAAATGCTGAAACTGCCACACCAGCTAAAATCAATTTAAGTGGCTGAATACCCTCTTCCCATGCCAGTGCAAATAAAATTAAAGTCGCTACCATCGCTCCCACAAAAGCTACGATTGGCACCATATTCGTATATTCAGGTAAAACAATCATAACTACCATAGCAGCAAAACCAGCCCCTGCTGATACCCCAATAATACCTGGATCTGCCAATGGATTTTTCAATACACCTTGTAATATACAGCCTGCAATAGCTAAATTTATACCAGCAAACATCGCTGTAAGCACTCTAGGAATGCGAATGTGATATAAAATTCTATAGCTTTCTGTATTTTGAACACCTATAAATACATTATATAAATCGCTAAATGATGTATTTGCTGTACCTATAATCATGCTGATAAATAAAACTGCTACCAACAAAATCAGTCCCAAAAACATCACTAAATTGCGTTTTTTACTTCTAGGATCTCTTATCTTTTCACTTATACTAGCAATAGCCATTACCATACCTCATATTTTTTATTCTTGTAAATATAAATCATCTGCCAATATATTTATCGCTTTAGCTATATTAGTACCAGGATTTACAGCAAATAACTGATATGGTAATACATATACTCTATTATTTTTCACAGCAGATATATCTTGCCACAAAGGATTTTTCCCTAAATTTTCATCTATACTATTTTTTACTGCCTCCACATCACCATGAGTTACTACAAATATCGCCTCTGGATCTTGTGTAGCAATATATTCCATTCCTAATGGGATATAGCCACTATCTTTTGCTACAGAGTCCACATTATCTGCTATATTATTACCACCTAAGCGTTTTAATAAATCTCCTGTAAATGATTTACTTGTTGCCATGCTAAAGCTATCTGTCGTTCCCCAAATTATCAAACTTCTTGGAGCTGTTTTATTTTCTGCTCTAGCAATCGCATTTTCATAATCAACTTCTATTTCTTTGATTTTTGCTTGAGCAATTTCTTCTTCTCCTGTTAATTCTCCATAAAAACCTAAAGTGGATATCACATCTTCATATGTGTCTAAAGATTTAATCAACACAGGAATATTAGCTTTCTCTACAGTAGGAATTAATTGCTGATGAAAAGGTACATTTACACCAATTACTAAATCAGGTTGTAATTTCAAAATAGTTTCTACACTAGGATTATGAATTACACCGATTTGCTCTATATTTTTTGTTCCTTCTTTAACTTCATCACTCAAAGCTTCTGAAGTAGGTTTTCCCACTATTGTATTAGTCTCTTTACCGCCAGCATAATAATATAAATCTAAATGAGAAGCATTTAATAATACTACACGTTTAGGATGTGTTGGTATTGTTACCTCTCTACCTGTGCTATCTGTAACGACTCTTGTTGAACTGATATTATTTGTATCTTCTTCATGTGAGCGAAAGCCTAAAAACAATCCGCCAATAGCTATCAAACAAATAATGCCAAAAATTACTTTTCTCAAATAGCCACTCATATTTTCACCTCTTTATTTTTCAATCAACTTTTTATACAAATTTTATTTACATCTTTGCCAATTTTACTTATACAACTACATTTAGGGCATTTTATTTCTACATATTTAACATTTCCATAAAAAAGCAATCTATTACATCGCTTACATCTATGTTCTGGTAATTTAGTTAACGTTTTCTTTTCATCCTTTTTTTCATCATCTATAATAATATTTTCGATTTCTTCTTGTTTTAACATAACTTCTTGCATCAAAAACAGCTCTTTTCTCAATATCAATTCAAATAAAAATTAACAGGAACATTCATACTAATACTTTCACCTAAACTATGACCAAATGGACATGCACTATATACTGCATTTAAGGCAGCCTTATCTAAATTCCCATTAACGCTAGAAACTACACCTGCACTGATTAAATTTCCACTTGCATCAATAGTTACATTGATAATTACTGTACCTTGCTGATTTAATCTAACAGATGCATAAGGATAAGATTTATGATTTTCCACAGCTTGAGCAAATCTACTTGCTACACTATATCTATCTTCGGTAACATTTGCTCTGCCATTAGCTTTTTCATTATCGCCACCAGCCATACCTTCTATTGTGCCACCACTTCCACTGCCACTATTTTTATTTTCGCTACCAGAAAAATTCTCACCATCTCCCTGACCAATACCGCCACTAATTGCTTGCGTATCATCTTCTGATATTGTATTTGTCATATTATTGGAAGCTGGTAAAATTCCATCTTCTGCACTAATTTCATCTTTTTCAATCTGTTTATTTTCTACATTATTTATTTGTTTTATATCTTTATTTTGATTTACTTCATTATTTTTATTTTCAATGTTTTGATTATCATTATCACTATTATGTTTAAAAATATTTTCTATATCTCTACTAAATGAATTAAATGATGATTTTTCTTGAGCTTTCGCTATCTGTTCTGGTGTGTCCGCTAGATTGACTGTAATCAATTCTTCTTTTGGTCTTTGTATCTCTTGATGAAAGCCTGCTACCATAGCACCAATGGTTATGACTACTATAAAATGAAAAACAAATGATATTGAAAAAGATTTTTTCCAAATATGTTTTTTCATTGACTATTTCTCCTGAGTAGCTATGGATAATTTTGTTACACCTGCACTCTTGATTTCATCCATCACTTTGATTACTTTTCCATGTTCTACATTCTCATCAGCTCTTAAAATCACAGGAGTATCTGCTTTATCAGCTAATTGTTCCACTCGTGGTTTTATTTCTTCAATGCCCACCACAGTATCACCTATACTGATTGTTCCATCTTTCATTAGTGTAATAGCCACTGGCTTTGGTGCTTCTTGATGACTAGAAGATGCTACTGGCAAATTCACAGGCATAGATTTTTGATAAACCATTTGCAAAGTGCTAAATAAGAAAAACACCATCAAGAAAAATATAATATCAATCATCGGTATAATCATCAATCGTGGTGGTCTTGCCACGCGATTACTACGTATATTCATTATTATTTACCTCTTGCCTTACTAATCACTACAGTACAAACATTTTCTACATCAGTTAAAACACTATCTAAGCGATTGCTAAAATAACTATGCACAATCAAGGCTAGCACGGCTACACAAAGACCAGTAGCAGTTGCGATTAACGCCTCACCTACACCACCAGTGATTAATGCAGGATTATCACCAGCAACATCTAATACGTTAAAAGAACTAATCATCCCCACCACTGTGCCTAATAAACCTAACAGCGGAGCCATTGTAACAATAGTATCTAAATAATTTAAATTTCGTTTTAAACCATTTGCTCTAACAGAAATATATTCCTCAAAACTTTCCTTCATTGACATGGGACACTCACGATATTTTAAGCCTATCGCCAATACATCACTGACAAAGCAACGATTATTAGCACATACTTTTTCTGTTTCTTGCCAATTACGCTCTTTAGCTAAAGCTAAAATTTGTTGAGCCATATCTTTATTATCGCCACAAGTCCTCTTATAATAAATAAAACGCTCAATACCAATAGCAACAACTAAAATAGAACAAGCTAAAAGCGGATACATCACCCAACCACCATGATGAAATAATTCTAATGCACTAATAATAAAATCCAATTTAAACGCACCTTTCTCTAAATAATAATCTTCATTAAAAAGATAAAACTCCATAGAATAAATCCAAAATAAAATTTTCCTATGCTCTAAATAAAAATAAATACACACAAAAATTTTATTTAAAAATATATTCTATGGAGTTCTAGACTCTCTTTTAAAAATTACATAAATAATTATATTGAAAACAATTCTCATTGTCAAACGTTTTATGAACAATTTTTAAATCTATTCAATTTTATTTTTTAGTACATTCTAACCATTCTTGATAAATATACTCTTTCAATCTATTGAAAGTATCATTATCTTTTTTACCTACAGCTTTTCCTTCAAATTCTGTAGCACGAATACATAAATCACCAGAACTACTTACAATTACTTCATCGGCATTGATTAATTCATCTACTGTAAAAGGTCTTTCTTCTACTTCAATATTCAACGCTTTACATGCTTTTAATAAATGCACTCTAGCAATACCAGGTAAAATATATTCATCAGCAGGATGAGTGATGAATTTTTTATCTTTAATTATATGCACATTACTATGAGCACATTCTGTAACTATATCCCCGCGATGAAATACAGTTTCATCACAATTATTTTCCTTAGCATGTTGATAAGCTACTACACTAGGAATTAAATTCAAAGTCTTAATATTACAATGTAAAAATCTTGTATCTTCCATAGAAGTCAATTTATATTCTCTATCTTTATCTGTTATTTTTTCTGGGCAAATTGTTATCCATAAATTAGCTTTTTGCTCTTTATCATAATTATGACTTCTAAGACCGTTGCCACCACGAGTAGCTTGCCAATATACAAACAATTCATCATCATCTAATTTTTGTACTAATTCATTCAATAAACCTTTTAAATACTCTTTAGTAAATCCTAAATTGATATTTAATAATCTAGCGCTATTAAAAAATCTATCAACATGTTCATCAATAGCCATGATTTTATAATTTCTAGCGCAAGTGGCATCATATACACCATCGCCAAACCAATGGGAACGATCTGACATAGGTATCATTATTTTATCAATTTCATCATATTTTCCATTATAATAACCTAAAGTTTTCATAAAAAATCTCCTTTAATTAGACAAAGACCCGAAGATTACTATTAAAATATATACATAAAATTAATAGAATTCTTCGGGTTTTTATTTCACTAAATTATGCTTCTTGCGCTTCTTGTTTGCAAATAACAACAATATCTTTTATTTCAGCACGGAAAAAGTCTGCTACACGATATGTATTGCTTTCATAAAAAGAAATACAATCAGAACCAGGTAAAGATGTAGCGTCATGATCTCTAAAAATTGTAGGTTCTCCTACATATTCTCTACCATCATTACAAATAACTCTTACAATGTGACCTTTGTATTGTTTAAAATCTTCATTAAACATGCACAATCGCTCCTTAAAACTTTGATTATTATAATTTTACCTTATACCATCTTTATTATCAACTATTAAACAATTATTTACAATATTTTATAATTTAGTATAATATTATATACGTTGTTTTTCCAACAAAGGAGTAGTTTTATGCAAAAATATTTAGATATACTCAAAAACTCAGCTTTATTTTCTGGTATTGATACAAAGGATTTAATCAATATGTTCAAATGCCTTTTGATGAACATAAAAACTTATGAGAAAAATTCTTATATACTCAAAGCCTCCGAACCACTCGTTGAAGTAGGTATAATTTTAAAAGGTAGAGTAAATATTATCAAAGAAGATTATTGGGGCAATCGAACAATTCTCACTACGCTTTCAACAGGCGATTTATTTGGTGAAAGTTTTGTTTGCACAAATATTAACAATAATTGTTTTAGCATTGTAACTGCTGAAAAAGCTGAAATTATGTTTTTAAACTATCAAAAAATAACTTCACCTTGTCAATTTGCATGCAATTTTCATTCAAAAATTATTCAAAATATGCTTTTACTCATAGCTAAAAAAAATATACAATTAACAACAAAGATAGACCATTTAAGCAAAAAAACAACTCGTGAAAAAATCTTATCCTATCTATCTAGCGAAGCTTTAAAAAACAATAGTAATTCCTTTACCATTCCTTTCAATAGACAAGAACTTGCAGATTTTCTTTCTGTTGAAAGAAGTGCTATGTCTGCTGAATTATCACGCATGCAAAAAGATAAACTAATTACTTATCACAAAAATAATTTTACTTTATTATAATTTTTATTAAATGATTAAAATTTAGGAGTAATCACATGTTTAAATCTTTACGTTGGCTTATAAAATTTAGAAAAAATTTCCAAAATCTAAAAAAACATTATCAAATAATCATCTATGCTACTAAAAAAGACTTTGCTTATTATCAAAAAAAACAAAGTTTAAGCGATTATCAAATGGAAGAAGTGCTTTTTTATATAGCACGAATGCAAGATTATCATCAAAAAATCTCATCTATGTCACTTCTTCAAGCTGGCATCACTAAAAATAGAGATTTTCAAACTTATATTGGTTTATTCAAAAAGAATATGTTTAAATGCAATGAAATTTTAATGATAGGCGCTCGCCATGAATTATTGAGATTTCAACAAGATATAGATTTTCTAATCAATGATAAAAGCCATGATTTATTCAAGCATCTAAGCCCAGATATTCAAACAGCTTTTATTAATATTTATAAATTAACACATAACACCATAAAATCTATAGATGAAAACAATTTAAGAAATTTTGCTCAATATAAATATAAATTAGATATATTTCTAGAAAAACTTAATAAACGCCTATCTCCGCAAAAATATAATACACTTTTCAACGAAATCAACAGACTTCAACAAAAATCTTAACTAAAAAATTAAAAACTAAATATATAATCAACTAAATAATAAGTTTGTAAGAAGTAACTATATGTTGCTTCTTTTTTTATGCAGATTTTATCGATTTTTTCTCTTGACTTCAACATAATTTAATGTATAATAATTGGTACTACCAATTATTCAAATAGATAGGGGTACACATTTGGAAGATAGAGGTTATATCTTAGTTTTAGAATATATCAAGGAATTAATCATTTCTGGTAATCTCAGTGTTGGTGATAAACTCCCTACTGAACGTAAATTATCTGAAACACTTTCTCTAAGTCGCAATACTATCCGTGATGCAATTCGCATTATGGGAAGCATGGGTTTTATTGAAAGCCGTCAAGGTTCTGGCAATTATTTATCTAATAAAATCAGTGGCAATATCTCCGCCACTATAAATTTCATGCTACTTTTAGAGCAATCTAATTTTACTGAAATCAATCAAATCAGACGTGCCATTGCCTTAGAATGTTTTCGCCATGTTTTTACAAAATGCACTGATAGAGAAATAAAATTGCTACAAAAAGTAGTAACAAAAATGGAGCAATGTCATCGTGAAAGCCACTATGACAAATTATTTCATGATATTATTTTACATATCTCTCAAAACAAATTAATGATTAGCATGATGAATGCACTTTCTAATGTATGTTGTACATTAATTGATAATATTTTTTCCAGCGCTACAGCTGAAACAAAAAATACAATTATCAATTCACACAAAGAAATTCTAAATTGCATCATCAATCGCAATGAATTAGCTGGTTATGCAGCTATTAATCACCATTACGATTTAGTTGATAAAGAAATATTAAAATGGAAGGCGGTTCTTTAAGTGAAATTACTTGAACAATTTGGTATTATCTTAACTTTAACTTTTATCGTTGAAACTTTTAAGGAACTCGTTCCATTACCTGTTCCCTCTAGTGTTTATGGCTTAGTTTTAATGCTTTTACTTTTAAAATTCAAAATTCTAAATATCTCTGCTATCAAAGATGCTAGTAAATTATTAATCGAAACTATGCCTATCATGTTCATTCCTGCTGCTGTTGGACTTTTAAATGCATGGAATGTAATTCGTGATTTATTAATTCCTTTGACCTTAGTAGTAAGCTTAACTACTGTTATTGTAATGGTTATTTCTGGTCATATAACACAATTTATTATTGTATCTAGTAAGAAGAAAAAAGGAGCTTGCTAATTAAATGTTACAGGATCTTATCTTTAATTCAGCTTTATTTGGTTTGATTATTAGCTTATTAGCCTATGAAATAGGTTTGCGCATAAAACGTAAATTAAAAATTGCCATTTTCAATCCTTTGTTAATAGCAATAGGTCTTATAATCATTTTTTTAGTAACCTTCGATATTGATTATGAAGAATATAATCGAGGCGCTAAATATTTAGGTTATTTATTAACACCAGCTACAATCTGTCTTGCTGTTCCTTTATATGAACAACTAGAAGAATTGAAAAAAAACGTAAAAGCTATCATGGCTGGTATCATTTCTGGTGTAATCACTAGTATGAGTTGTATTTTAGCTTTATCTATTTTATTTAGCTTTAGTCACACAGAATATGTAACACTTTTACCAAAATCTATCACAACTGCTATAGGTATTGGTATATCTGAAGAATTAGGTGGTATCGTTACTATCACTATTGCTGTTATCATCATCACTGGTGTATTCGGCAATATGACTGCTGAATATATCTGCAAAGTATTTAAAATTTATGAACCTGTAGCCAAAGGTGTAGCAATCGGTTCATCTGCTCATGCTATGGGAACTGCAAAAGCAATTGAAATGGGCCCTATTGAAGCTGCTATCAGTAGCTTAACTATTGCCGTAGCTGGTATTGTTACTGTAATTGCTGTTTCATTCTACGCAACTTTATTATAAATTTTAAAATTTATAATAAAACAAAAAATAACACCTTAAAATAATCTTTTAAGGTGTTATTTTTTCTATATATTTAGGATAATATTAAGCTTAAAATATTTTATTTTTCTTATTTATGTGTTCCAAAAATAATTTTAATATTATTATCTTTTAAATATCTTATAATTTCTTCTATTTTCGGACAAAGAATTTCCTTTTTACTATGTTCATCTTTTATTTTAGTACATACACCTACATGGACAATATCTGTTTTTACAGACAATATTCTTTCTAATTTTTCTAATAAACCTTCTTGGTTATTTAATAAAACTTCATCACAACCATTACAAGTCCAAAAAGCAACTAATTTTGTATCATCATTGGTATATTGAGTAAAAAATCCCTTTTTGTTATAAAAAGCATCTAAACAACTAGCACCTGTGCATACATCATTGGCTTTTAAACATGTTAAAATAGCGATATTTTTCATATACATAACCTCTTTAAAATATTTAAATTGTTTATTTAAAATGTTTTGGTAAAAAACGTATATTTATATTGTCATTAGGTAAAGCCTCTATTTTGGTATCAACTTCATATAAATCTTTAATAAATTTTTCAGTTAATAAGTCTTTTGGTTTTCCTGCACCTACAATTTGTCCATCTTTTAAAGCTACTAAACGATCACAATACATAGCAGCAATATTTAAATCATGAATAGCTGCTATAACTGTTAAATTTAAACTCTTTACAATATCCATGATTTGTAATTGATATTTAATATCCAAATGATTTGTAGGTTCATCTAAAATTAAAGACTCAGTTTCTTGAGTTAACGCTCTAGCTAAAATAACTCGTTGTTGTTCTCCTCCAGATAAAGTAGTAAAATTTCTTTCAACAAAATCTTTTAATCCTACTTTTTCTAAAGCATTTCTAGCTATTTTATAATCAATTTCATTATCTCTTTCTAAAATTTTTTTATGTGGAGAACGACCCATTAATACTACATCTAAAACTTTAAAGTCAAAATTATAAAAATTATGTTGAGCTACTACTGCTAAATCTAATGCTGTTTGACGAAAAGACAATTCATCTATATTTTTTCCATTAAATAAAATTTTGCCTTCACTAGGTTTCAATATACGGTAAATACATTTTAAAAAAGTAGATTTTCCACTACCATTTGGACCTATTATTCCTAAAAACTCTTTATTTTTTACATCTATGTTTATACCCTTTAAAATTTCTTTATTCCCAATAAACTTCTTTACTTGTTCACTTATTATTTCCATTTAATTACCTCCAAAACCATATGCCTTCTTTATCATTAAATAAACAAAACAAGGAGCTCCTATCAAAGAAATCAAAATACCTATAGGAATTTCTGTAGCTGGTAACAATGTTCTACATAAACTATCTGCTATTAATAAAAAAATCGCTCCAGTTATTGCACAAAAAGGCAATAAAATTCTATGTTCTGTGCCAATCAACATACGTACTATATGTGGCACTATTAATCCTACAAAGCCAATCATTCCTGCTGAAAAAACTACCATAGCTACTAATAAAGCACTACCTAATAAAAAAACATATCTATATTTTGCCAAATCTGTTCCTAAAGTAATTGCTGTTTCATCACCTAATAACATCAAATTTAAAATTTTACTTTGTGTATAAAAAAATACTATTAATATAATTACTACTGGAGCTACTACATATAAATTTTCCCAACGTGTACCTGCAAAGCTTCCCATCATCCAATAAATCACAGTTTTTATACCATCTTTATCGTCAGCAAAATACACTATAAAACTAGAAAAAGCGCTACAAACAGCGCTTAAAGATATTCCTGACAATAATAATTTCATGGAATTAGTCCGCCCACCTAAATTAGCTACAAATAAGACTAATGCTGAAATCATTAACGCACCCAAAAATGCCATAATTCCCACAAAATTACTTCCCCAATAAATACCTACATTGAAAAAAATAGCTATCGTAGCACCAAGGGAAGCACCTGATGATACACCTAAAATATACGGATCTGCTAATGGATTTTGTACAATAGCCTGCATAACTACACCGCTGATAGCTAAACCAGCCCCAGCTAATATTACCAATAATATTCGTGGTATTCTAATTAACCAAATAATATCATTTTCTATTCCATGTCCACTTTCAGTTAATGAAAAATTAGGATTAAAAATATACATCAGTGCTTTTTGAATATCTATCAAATTTAACTGTACAGTGCCAATACTAATAGCCCAGATACTAATTAATAATAATATTAACATTAATCCACAAAAAAATATTCCATTTCTTATTTTTAACATATTATTCGCCCTCCTTAAAATTAATTTCAGGATACGCTACAAGAGTAATTTCCTCTACACCCTTAATAAAATTTTGTGATGTAGAATTCAAATAATTACTATGAATTTTATATATTTGATTATTTTTTATAGCTGGTAAATCTTTGTATAAAGGATTTTTTAATATATCTTCAATAAAAATACTAGATTTTTCATTTGCATTAAAATTCCAATCAGAAATCATGATAATATCAGGCTTTACCTTTAATAATAATTCTTTAGGAAAAATTCCTTCAAACATTATATCTTCATCAGCAAAACAATTTTTTACTCCAGCATAATAACAAATATCACTAAAAGTGCCTTTACTACCCAATAAACCAGTTGATGTTAATACTATTACTTTTTTTCTTTTATTTTCAGGAATGTTATTTTCAACATTTTTAGTAATTGTAGCTAATTTTATTTTAAGTTCTTTTACTAGGTTTTCTCCTTTCTCTTGTTCACCAACAACTTTACTGATTTTATTAATATAAGTAAATATTTCATCTACATTTACTGGTGTTTTACACACATATACTTTTAATCCCAAGCTTCTTAACGATTTTATAAATCCCATATTGTAATCTGGCACTATTATTAAATCCGGTTGATAAGCTAAAATCTGTTCAATATTCCCACTAGAAACTCGTCCTTTTAGGTTTTTTACCTCTTTACTAATAGAACTAATTTGGGGATCATCGGCTAATTTAGATAATGCTACAATTCTATCTTTTTCTACTATTTCCCATAATACTTCATCAATTGAAATATTCATACTCATTATTCTAACTGGCTTCTCTTCAAAATCTAATCGTGTACCAGTCGCATCTACTACACTATATAGTATAAAAGTCTCTTTTTTATCTTGTTCCTTTTGCCAAAAACAACCACTTATATTTAGTAATATGATAAAAATTCCTATTATAAGCCACAGTTTTCTCATAATCATTAACCTCAATACATTTTACAATTTCTTGATTGTGCCATTATTTTATTACGTAATAATATTAAATTATCGTAAGCAAGTTCATGAACCACATATTGTGGTTGTATATAATCTATTAAAAAACTTGGAGCTTTAGTTTGAAAAATTTCATGTTTATCAATTTTTATAATATGTTCCCATAATCTATGTTTATCAAATTCACAAAATTTAAATTGCTGTTCAATAAATTTTTTTTGATATTGCCCTGATAATGAACAATTTAAATGTACTCCTTTTATCAAACTCGCAAAACTACCTAAATTATTTACAATATCCTTAATAAATATACTAGCTTCTAATTCTGATGTTAAATTTATATTTGTATTCATTAAATGTCCAGTATCTAACATAATGCCAACATTATTATGTTTTAATTTCTCAAAAAAATACACTACATTCTCCATACTATTTAAACGCAATCCTGGCCACCATAAATTTTCAAATAATATCAGTACATTATCTGGTATTATTTTTGCTACTTCATTAAAAACTTCACTAGTAGCTAATAAAACTTGTCTATCATTATAATAAAAATTATAAGTAAATATTTCTTGAACATTTGCTTCTGACACATGCCATACTAAATATTGAGGTTTTAAATTCAGAGCCAAAGTTATATTTTTTTTTATATATTCAATCCATTCATATATATTTTGAGCTTTATAATAATGTTTCTTTTCTTCATTACTTTCAAATATATAATCTAATCGTTGCTGATTATTCCACCAAAAATCTATCCAATAAGACCAATATTCAAGATGTACACCTATTGTTAATTCTTTATATTTTAATATCATATTATTATCATAAATTAATTGTTCTATACCATCTAATTTCATAGATGCTACATATTCACCTAATGATTGTCCCATCAACTGGAGTTCTTTTTCATACCAATCTATAACTGGATAATTAAATAAATATTTTACCATAGGTTAAATCCTTTCCTCATATCCATTATTTAATTATCTTATTTTAAGAAGAAAACATATAGAAAATCTTTATTTTCTATATGTTTCTTCCTAATCTTTTATATTAAATTAAAATTCATATTCCATACCAACTACAAAATTTCTACCTGGCATACCATACCAATCACCTGGTTTACCGCCCCACCAAATAACATTAGTTTGTTCTGCATATTCTTGATTGAATAAATTATTTACCTTAGCAAAAACTTTTAGATTATCTTCTGGTTTATAATTTAATCCTAAATTGAATACCCAATAATTATCACTTGGCCACCCTTTTGATTCTACCTTATTGCCATCTCTACCAATAAAGCCTTTTCCATCTAATCCAATATTCCATTTATCTTTTGTATAATCTACACCAACTGTTACCATATTTTTAGGTAAATATCCATAATCTGTAGTTTCTTTTTTATTTGTATATGATAACCTCGACCAACTCAATAATCCATGCCAAGAATCATCAAAATATTTTTCATATTGAATATCAAAACCATGAGCTTTTTCACTGTCATTAACATAAGTATCTTCTTTCACATCAAAACCTATATTCCTGTCAGAATCACGTTTAAAATAATGTGCATTAATCATTGAACTATCATCAATTTTATGATTAATGCCCACTTCATAATTTTTGCCTTCTTCTGGTAACAATTTAGCATTACCATAGTTAGTATCATAAAGTTGATGCATTGATGGCAATACAAAATAATCATTATATGCTATATACATATTAGTATCATCTGTAAAATTATATCCTAAATTAAAACTTTTAGCTGTATTTGATTCTAATTCTACTAGACCACCAGATGGATCATCATAGCGTATACCACTTGTTAATTTCCATTTATCATCAAACATCCATTCATCTTGTAAAAAATATGATGTATTTTTTAACGATTGATATGTTTCATAGGAACGATAATCTGATGTCCGTACTGTTGATGGATTTAAATTTTCGGATTTTATATGCTCAAGACCTACAGTAACCACATGAGTATCACCAAAAATTTTTGTTAAAGTATCATTTATCACTGTACTTTTATATCTATAATTCCAGAAATTACCCCAACTATCATCTCTTGAATTATGTAATAATCCAACATGTTCAAATTTGGCATTATTATAACTTAATACATTGCTCAAACTATCATCTATTTTTTGATTATATATTATTTGCAAATTTCTTGACTTAGCTTCACCTTTAATATCTTGATTATATAAATGATCTAAAAAAGAAAAATCATCATCACCATTTGTATAATTTAGTATAATATTAGCATTATCTGAAAGATCTTGCTTTAACATCACTCCTATATTTTCAGAATTATCATGCGCTTTCCATTCTATATCATTACCATCTTTGAATTTTCCTGAAATAGCTTTTTGTCCATAAATTCTATAACTTGTATCTCCTAATGAACCTTCAGTACTTATTTTATATTCTTCTTTACCAAAACTTCCTGTACTAGTAGTTATTTTGGTTTTAGGCTCAGTATCTTTCTTGGTAATAATATTTATTACTCCCCCTTTAGCATCGCTACCATATAATACAGACGCTGAGCCTTTTAAAACTTCTATACGCTCAATATTTTCCATATCACTAACTAAATGAAATGGATATGTTTGTCCTGTACCTGTCATTGATACACGAACACCATCAATCAATACTACAACTTGATCAGAACCATTTATTCTAACTTTTGACATATTATACCCAGGTAAATTATAATCTGAAAATTGTATACCTGTCACAGTACGCAGAGCCTCTTCTATAGTATTATAATGCATACGTTCTATATCATCTTTTGTTATTACACTAATGTTAGCATTAGCATCCGTTAAGTTTTCTTCTCTTTTTGTAGCTGTTATAACTACTTCATCTAAATTATAAGATTTTAACTGTTCAACTGTTTCTGTTGCTTCAGTTGCTCCTACATAATTATTGCCTAAATTTAAAGTTGCTAAACATATACACATAGCTAATTTTTTCTTTGATAAATTCATTTCACACTCTCCATATCTATAATTCATATAAGTTTTTATAAAAAAAACGACTACAATATATGCAGTCGTTTTTTTTCATAACTGCATGACAAAACAGTGCTAATTATAAACATATAAATAATATCTACGTTTATTTGCACTATTCAAATTTGTACATCGCAAATTATGAACATAAAAATGGCGCCCTGACTAAGATCTATGCAATATTATCCCTTTGCGAGAGGATACTGATAATACTGCTCCCAACACAGTTGCGGTACAGCTCTAGATTCTCACTAGATTCCCCATATAATTTCTCTATTTATTTAAATTAAATACAAAAAAGCCTTTTGTTATCAACAAAAGGCGTAATTATGTAAAAACTTCACCATACCGTCTCTCGCAGTAACTTTTATTGGCTACTAAAATTAGGCAGTTCTTCTGGCTCTGCTTCACCGCTCATCTTGCCTTCCCAGTTTCCCAGTGACATATTTAAGACTCGCTCCACATTACAGCTACGGGATAGCACAGGTTTCACACCTGTTTCTCTATTAAGTATTGCTACACCTAACTTTATCTATATTTATCTTTTCATAGATTGTATTTATCTATTACAATTTTGCATTATAAATGATAATATAGTTAATGTCAATAAAAATTTAATCTAATTTTAATCTTTTATCAAATACTATTGTTTTTTTTTATAAAAAATGCTATACTTCTATGCAACAAATGAATAATTCATAATTTAGGTGTACTTTGTACTTAATAGAGAAATCGGTATAAGCCGATGCGGTCCCGCCGCTGTAAGGACGAGCTATATTTCATTTATGTCACTGGGAAACTGGGAAGGCGAAATTATGCAATGACTCCAAGCCAGAAGAACTGCCTATATTATCTTTCCGATTCCTGCGAGTGACATGGATAGGAAAATATATAATATTGCTGAATTTAAATTTATTTTATATATTTATGCCTTCCTTTCTTTTCAGGTTAGGAAGGTATTTTTATTTTTAGGAGGTAATATTTTGTCTGATGTATTAATGTATTTTGAAAAAGGTGGATTAGTAATGTATCCACTACTTATTTGTTCACTAGTTATTATTTTTATTGCTATTGAACGATATCTGTTTTATAAATCTATTGATTCTGGTCATTTATTTACTAAACAATATTGCGATATTCTATCTGGAGAAACGCTAGAAAAAGCTTTTGAATTTGCTAAAACACATAAAGGAGCTTGTGCTAATATTCTAACTCAAGCAAGTCCTTTGCCTACAGTAGAACGTACTGAGGCTTTTATGGAAATGAAGGGTAATATTGTAATGTCTCGTTTACGTGAAAAATTAAGTTATTTAAGTGTAATTACCACATTAGCTCCACTTTTAGGACTTTTAGGAACTATTGTTGGTATGATTACCACATTTAGTATTTTTAATATTCAAGCTGGCCAACCAATGGCCATTACAGGTGGTATCGGTGAAGCTCTAATTGCCACAGCTTCTGGTCTTTGTGTGGCAATTTTATCTTTATGTGTTCATTCTTATCTCTCACATAAAATGAACAATATTATCACTAATATGGAACAATGTTTTTCTGCTTTATCTGAGGCTAAAGTCAGAGGTGCTAATAAATGAAATTAAGAAATTATCGTGAGACTAAACAACCTGATTTAAATATCATTCCAATGATTGATATTATGTTTTTTTTATTGGTATTTTTTATGCTTAGTACGATGTACATGGTAGAACAAAAAACTATTCCTGTAAATTTACCACAAGCTACTTCTGCTACTATTGATAACAAAACTAATTTTACGGTAACCCTAAAGGATGATGGTAGTATTTATCTAGAAGACCAACAAACAGATATTCAAACATTATTAATGCAAGCAACTAAAGAGCAAAAAAATAATCCATCATTTGCTATTATTATTCGAGCAGATAAAGATATTAATTATGACAAAGTAGTTTCTTTTATTGATACATTAAAAAAAGCTGGTATCACTCGTTTTGGTTTAGCAACAAATGGAGCGGGTGGTAATTAATGGATGAACAAAAACGAAAGAAAATCAGTATAATTGGTTCATTTTTATTTCACATATTTATATTTCTTTTTATTTCTATCACTGGATTATTAAAATTCACTACTCTACCACAATATGATGAAATTGTGGAAATAACTTCTGTAAGCGGAAGTGGTGGAGGCAGTGCATCAGCAAATATCACAGACTCTACTTATACACCACCTTTAGAGCCTGCGCCAGTAGAGCAAGCTCCTATAACTCCAGATAGTATTTTACAACATTCTGACATAGCTACCACTAATGTAACTTATGAACAAATTCAAGAATTACAAGAAAAAGTGGAAAAACATGAAATAAGCACAGAGGAAGCAGTAATTGCTCCACCAATAAATAATAATGTTGAACATTCTAATCATCATAATGGTAATAATGCTACTATAAATACTAATGATGATACAGGTTCTGGTAATGGAACTGGTACAGACTCTGGCTCTAGTAAAGGAACAGGTGATGGTGAAAGTTCTGGATCAGGCAGTGGTTCTGGTGTAGGAGATAGCGATGATAATGTTTACAGTAACCCTGCAATTCCTCCCAGAATAGTAAAAAGTCCTACTCCAAAGTATCCTATTAAAGAACGCAATAATAAAATTGAAGGCGTATCCATAGTACGTTTTCTTATTGGTAAAGATGGTAGTATAGAATCTGCTGAAATAATTTCTTCTTCAGGAAGTTCTGCACTTGATGAAGCAGCTTTAAATACAGCATATAAATGGCAATTTTTACCAGCTAAAAATACTAACGGACAAGATGTTAGATGTTATGCTACTCAACCATTTACATTTCAATTAAAATAAAATATCTATATAAAAAAATAGACTAAATTCTGCACTATACAGAATTTAGTCTTAATTAATAAATAAATTAATACAACTAAAAATTTAATAATTATATATTTTTTTTATTTAATGCCGATTTTAATAAACTTTGAATA
>ULXV01030024.1_pt1 | contig 46768 bp, 46 predicted proteins | sample 1961601 | NCBI WGS metagenome assembly ULXV01 (sample SAMEA4835847, study PRJEB28245) | human gut metagenome | biome: gut microbiome; material: fecal sample | place: Denmark | collected 2008 | reverse complement strand
AATTAGTTGGCTTATTTTGTAATATTTAATGAATATCCCTAAGGAGTGCAAAACTTATTATTGCTATTTTTTTAACATTAGAGTCTTAAAGTTTGCCGGATACGGAGTTTCAAACTGCATCAGTTCCCCTGTTATGGGATGATAAAAACAAAGTTTGAAAGCATGTAGTGCCAATCGGCCTAGCGGATTACATTCGCTACCATACCGTTCATCACCAATCACCGGATGTCCAAGTTCTGACATATGAACGCGAATTTGATTTTTACGTCCTGTTTCCAAATCCAACTCCACCAGAGAATAACCATTCGCGCGTTTTATTGTTCTATAATGTGTAACAGCATATTTTCCCTCTCCATCATCATAAGGACTGGAGCTGACATATAATTTATGATCGGTCAACCACGACTCAACAGTTCCTCCATCTTTCTCCATTTCTCCCGAAACAATAGCTACATAACGGCGATCGGTTACAATATCCTGCCAATTATCACGCAACGTATTTTGGGTCTTTTCATCCTTGGCATACATCATCAGTCCCGATGTTTCACGGTCTAACCGATGAACAACAAATATACGGTTGTTACGATGCGAACGTTTTACATATTCGTTCAGGATATGTTGTGCTGTACGCTCCTTTTGATGCTCAGTGCTGACCGAAAGCAGTCCTTCTTTCTTCTCTACCACGATAATATAAGCATCCTCATATACCAGTTTCAACATCGGATTCTTGAATTCACGATTGTTTTTGGTTTTGCTCACCTGAACTTTCATGCCGGGTTTCAGTTCAAAATTATATTGTGTAGTAATTATATTGTCTACCAATATAACCCGGTTAGTCAGCATTGTTTTTACTTTGCTACGACTGATTCCTGCCATTTTCTGCATCAGAAAATCCATCAATTCAGCAGGTTCATTAACATTATATACAGTATACTTTGCAACAGCCCGTGCAACGGGCTTGCCTGATTTATTATTTTTACCTCTTGACATAATTATCTTCTTTCAAGTAAAACCACATTCTCTACATGATGTGTATGAGGGAACATATCTACCGGTTGAACGGCAACCACTTTATATTTAGTATCCAGCAAAGACAAGTCGCGTGCCTGCGTTGCCGGATTACAACTGACATAAACAATACGTTCGGGTTCGGCAAACAGAATCGTATTTATTACATCATTGTGCATACCTGCACGCGGCGGATCGGTAATGATAACATCCGGACGACCGTGTTCATTAATAAACTCCTGAGTAAGAATATCTTTCATATCTCCCGCATAGAACAATGTATTGGTAATATGGTTTATCTCCGAATTTACTTTAGCATCTTCAATCGCTTCCGGCACATACTCTATGCCAATCACTTTCTTTGCCTGACGAGACACGAAATTTGCAATTGTTCCGGTTCCGGTATAAAGGTCATAGACAAGCTCATTTCCGGTCAGACCTGCAAAATTGCGTGCTACCTTATATAAGGTATATGCTTGCTCAGAGTTAGTCTGATAAAAAGATTTCGGACCAATCTTAAAGCGCAAGCCTTCCATTTCTTCAAATATATGGTCATTGCCCTTAAATACCACTACATCCAAATCGTTAATAGTATCATTGCATTTATTATTGACCACATATAATAAGGAAGTAATCTGTGGAAATTTGTCAGCTATAAAAGCCAATAACTGCTTCATTTGCTCCATTTCGCTCTCTTCTGTAATTTTGCATTGAAGCAATACCATCAACTCTCCGGTACTTGATGTGCGAATCATCAGATTGCGGAGCAAACCCTCCTGCGTACGAAGATTAAAGAAAGAATAATTGTGTTCATATGCGTAGTCACGGACAGCGTTACGGATTTGATTGCTGATATCGTCCTGCAGCCAACATTTCTCAATGGCAAGCACTTTGTCGAATGCACCCGGAATATGGAATCCTACAGCATTCATCTGATCATACTTCACATCCGCCTTCACCTCTTCTTCGGTCAGCCAGCGCTTATCAGAAAATGTAAATTCCAATTTATTACGATAGAACTCTGTCTTTGCAGACCCCAGAATAGGAGAAATTTCCGGTAATTCAACTTTCCCGATGCGAACCAGATTATCCGTTACCTGTTTTTGTTTATACTTTATTTGTTCATCATAGGGCAAGCATTGCCATTTACAACCACCGCACACGCCATAATGCTGACAAAACGGGACAGCTCTTTTAGGAGAATATTCATGGAAATTCACTGCCACTGCTTCTGCATAATGGTTTTTCTTACGTTTTATTTGCAAGTCCACCACATCACCGGGAACAACATACGGCACAAACACTACTAAATCATTCACTTTCGCCAAAGCTTTACCTTCGGCAGCTACATCTGTTATGGTTACCTTCTCTAATAGAGGGAGCTCTTTCTTCTTTCTAGCCACTTTCTAAATAAGTTAATTTGGGGCAAAAATAAGCATTTTCTCCGAATTTCTCCCTATAAAACGAAATATATTAAAATTGCAAAGTAGAAATTGCAATTTCTGCTGTTTTTTTTCATTAATTCGTTTGGAAATAAATAAAATATGTATAGTTTTGCGATTACAATTTTTGAACGAGTTAACTTTAAATACATTATTTATGGAGAAAAAAAGAGTTTATACCTTCGGAAACGGAAAAGCAGAAGGTAAAGCAGACATGAGAGAACTGCTTGGTGGAAAAGGTGCTAACCTGGCTGAAATGAATCTGATCGGTGTACCCGTTCCTCCGGGTTTCACAATCACTACCGAAGTATGTACAGAATATTATGATTTAGGAAAAGATAAAGTTGTAGAACTACTCAGAGAAGATGTTGAAAAAGCTATCGCCAACATTGAGAACCTGATGAATTCTAAATTTGGTGATGTAGAGAATCCCTTATTGGTTTCTGTACGTTCCGGTGCTCGCGCTTCTATGCCGGGTATGATGGACACTATTCTGAATCTGGGTTTAAACGATGAAGTAGTAGAAGGGTTAACCCGTAAGACCGGTCGTCCCCGTTTTGCATGGGACTCTTATCGTCGTTTTGTCCAAATGTATGGTGATGTGGTTTTAGGTATGAAACCCGTAAATAAAGATGACATTGACCCATTTGAAGCTATTATCGAAGAAGTAAAAGAAGCCAAAGGTGTAAAACTGGATAACGAATTGGAAGTAGAAGACCTGAAAGAGTTGGTAAAACGTTTTAAAGCAGCTGTTAAGGAACAAACCGGCCAAGACTTTCCGACTAGTGCTTACGAACAACTTTGGGGTGCTGTCTGCGCTGTATTCCGCAGCTGGATGAATGAACGAGCTATTCTTTACCGCAAAATGGAAGGTATTCCTGCAGAATGGGGTACTGCAGTAACTGTTCAGGCAATGGTGTTCGGTAATATGGGAGACACTTCTGCAACAGGTGTATGTTTCTCTCGCGATGCCGGTAACGGTGAAGATCTATTCAATGGTGAATATTTAATTAACGCCCAAGGTGAAGACGTGGTTGCCGGTATCCGTACTCCGCAGCAGATTACCAAAATCGGTTCTCAGCGTTGGGCCGAGCGTGCCGGTATCTCTGAAGAAGAACGTGTAGCCAAATATCCTTCTATGGAAGAGGCTATGCCGGAAATCTATAAAGAGTTGGATGCGCTTCAGACTAAATTGGAAGACCACTACCGTGATATGCAAGACATGGAATTTACTGTACAAGAAGGAAAATTGTGGTTCTTGCAGACTCGTAACGGTAAACGTACCGGTGCCGCTATGGTAAAAATTGCCATGGATTTGTTGCGTCAGGGAATGATTGATGAAAAGACAGCGTTGAAACGTTGTGAGCCTAATAAATTGGATGAACTACTTCATCCCGTATTCGATAAACAGGCGTTAAAAGAAGCCAAAGTATTAACTCGAGGCTTGCCCGCTTCTCCGGGTGCAGCTACCGGTCAGGTTGTATTCTTTGCCGAAGATGCTGCTAAATGGGCAGCAGATGGTAAGAAAGTGGTCATGGTACGAATCGAAACCTCTCCTGAAGACTTGGCAGGTATGGCTGTAGCACAAGGTATTTTGACTGCACGTGGCGGTATGACATCTCACGCAGCCGTTGTAGCCCGTGGTATGGGAAAATGCTGTGTGTCCGGTGCAGGAGCTATCAATGTAGACTATAAGAACCGTACTGTAGAAATAGAAGGTATCGTACTGAAGGAGGGTGATTTCATCTCTTTGAACGGTACTACCGGTGAAGTATATAAAGGTAAAGTAGAAACCAAAGCAGCAGAAGTGTCCGGTGACTTTGCCGCACTGATGGATCTTTGCAACAAATATACCAAATTAGTTGTCCGTACTAACGCCGATACTCCGCATGATGCAGAAGTGGCCCGCAGTTTTGGTGCATGCGGTATCGGTCTTTGTCGTACAGAACACATGTTCTTTGATGCAGAGAAGATTGTTGCCATGCGTGAAATGATTTTGGCTCCCGACGAAGCAGGACGCAGAAAAGCATTGGCAAAACTTCTCCCCTATCAGAAAGCTGACTTTAAGGGTATCTTCAAGGCTATGGACGGATGTCCGGTGAATGTCCGTTTGCTCGATCCTCCTTTGCATGAATTTGTTCCCCACGATTTGAAGGGACAGGAAGAGATGGCTCAGGCTATGGGAGTAACTGTACAGGAAATTCAGAAGCGTGTAGAAAGCTTATGTGAACACAACCCGATGTTGGGACACCGTGGTTGCCGTTTGGGTAACACCTATCCGTGTATCACAGAAATGCAGACTCAGGCTATTTTGGGTGCTGCCATCGAACTGAAAAGAGAAGGTTACGACCCGCATCCCGAAATCATGGTTCCGCTGACCGGTATTCTGTATGAGTTTGAAGCTCAGGAAAAAGTGATTCGTGACGCTGCTGCCGAGTTGTTTGAAAGAGAAGGAATGGAAATTCCGTTCAAGGTAGGTACCATGATTGAGATTCCTCGTGCCGCGCTGACAGCCAACCGCATTGCCAGCCGTGCAGAATACTTCTCATTTGGTACAAATGACCTTACCCAAATGACTTTCGGTTACTCTCGTGATGACATCGCTTCATTCTTACCGGTATATCTTGAAAAGAAGATTCTGAAAGTAGACCCATTCCAGGTACTTGACCAAAACGGTGTAGGCCAACTTATTGAAATGGCTGTGGATAAAGGCCGTTCTGTTCGTCCCGACTTGAAATGCGGTATCTGCGGTGAACACGGAGGTGAACCTTCATCTGTTAAGTTCTGCCACAAAGTCGGTTTGAATTATGTATCATGTTCTCCGTTCCGCGTGCCTATTGCCAGATTAGCGGCGGCGCAGGCTGCAATAGAGGGATAACACTCTAATATAAACATTCTTAATATCAGGCTGTAATTCACTGCTTTAGCGGTAATTACAGCCTGATTTGCGCTTGGGCGGTTCGTACATTTGACCGCAAAAAATGAGCCAAATGAACGTATTTGCTTACACTATGCTTACACCAAATTACCCGTTGCTTACACCTGCTTACACCAAGGAAAAAGCCTATTGCAGCAGTAAAATTAAAATTCAAAAAGTATGACAACATTAAAAGCAATGGTGAGAAAGCCGAGAACAGACGGTCTTTACTCAGTGTACATCCGAATCGTACACAACCGCAAGCCCGGTTACATCAAGACAGATAAAATTGTCGATGCGAACCATGTATCTAATGGTGAAATTACAGACCCGGTAGTGAATGAATTCTGTGCCATGATCATCAGGCAATACAGTGACCGATTGAACAGAGTTGATGCTTCTCTTTGGAGCGTCAGCGAAGTCGTGGATTATTTGCTAAAGGCAGATGAAGAACTCTGCTTTAGCGAATATGCTCAATTTTTCATCAGAAAGATTGAATCAGAGGGGCGAGACCGTACCGCAAAGAACTACAAACTTGCCGTCTGCCATCTTGAACGCTATTTGGGAACAACCCAAATTATGTTTGGGCACATGTCATCCACTGTATTGAAAAAGTGGATTGAGTCTCTTGCCTTGACCAACAGAGCCAAAGAAATGTACCCTACTTGCATCCGGCAAATCTTTAACAGTGCGATAACGGAGTACAACGACGAGGAGCGTGACATAGTGCGTATCAAGTTCAATCCTTGGCATAAGATTAAAATTCCCAAGGCAGACACAACATTAAAGCGAGCCATCAGTGCAGAGGCTTGTCGTGAGTTCTTCAATCGACCGCTCCCTGTAAGCAAAATGATTTCATCCCTACCGGAATTGGGAAGAGACGTAGCACTCCTTTCTATTTGTTTAGGTGGAATGAATTCCGTTGACCTGTATGAGCTTAAAAAGACAAATTACCGCAATGGTATCATTAGCTATAAGAGAGCAAAGGTTAGGAACAGTCGCCGAGACGAGGGATATATGGAAATGAGAGTTGAACCTTTTATCCAATCCACCTTTGACAAGTATCTTTCTACTGATGAAAATGAAGAATACCTGTTTAACTTTCATAGCAGATACAGCAATTCGGACAGCTTCAATGCCAATGTAAATATCGGTATTCGGAAAATATGTAAAGATATGGGTATGACAAAAGATGATTGCTATCGTTTTTATACCTTCAGGCATACATGGGCTACTATTGCACAAAACGATTGTCATGCCAATCTCTATGAAGTAGCATTTGGCATGAATCACAGTCATGGATTTAAGGTCACAAGAGGTTATGTGAAATTAGATTTCACTCCGGCATGGGAGCTCAATGCGAAGATTATTGATTTCATTTTCTTTAGTGACGAGAAAAGTAAGCAAGGTAAGGCTCTTGACCTTGAAGAATCCAAAGATGCTCTGTTCCGTATATCTCCCAAGAGAATGATTTACGGACGTGCCTATTTCAAAGGTAAAATAGTTGGCGAACTGACCGACATCGGTTTTAGCAATGTAGATGAAGTAATAGACCGACTTGCCAAACAACTGCCCAAGGACATTCCGACCGGCTGTAACGTCCAGTTCCGTTTGGTAAACTGCGACACACAGAAAGAAGCGGTCTATGAAAGGAGCAAAGGAAAAGGGTTTTAGCCTGCTGAACGGAGAAACACCTCATTAACGGAGAGGGAAAATTTAACACATCTTCCACCAAGCCGTATTCGTCATTTCTTGATGGGTACGGCTTTTATCGTCCCTCTTCCCTATGGTTGGGTGGTGCCACATTCGCAATGGCAAGGGCGAAAGCCAGCACCAATCCTTTCCACAAAAGAGCAAAGAAAGACTTGACCAACCACCAAGCCAGCACAAACAGCTTCTTGACAAGCCATATCGCAAACCGACATAGATACGCGGCAATCAGGATGACCGGTAACAGGTATATTATTAATAATAATTCAAATAACATGATACTCAATTTTAATGTGTACTAACTTTTGTTCTTATAGGCGTTTTAATACATAAATGTAGTAAAAATCAGTGATATACGGAAATATATCGACTGTTATTTTCGGAGAAATTTGACATTTTTATCTTGTTTCCCGGCTTCTGTTATTCCTGATTTTTCGGTGATAATACCTCCAAACATCCGGCACTAACATCCCACCATTGATACGTATTCGGTTTATTGGCTTCTCTGTATTTTTGATGTGGGTGGCATCGGATATACCGATATTCATTTCCCTTGTAGTCAGAATAACTTGTGTTCAAAGTAGCAGGGTATCGTTATATCGGGAGCGATATATTATCCACTCCCATATCTTGTGAAACTAAAGTTTCTCGGTTATCCGTAATCATGATTTTGAGGTAACATAGAACTAAACCGCTTGGGAATATGAAACAATATCCACTCGATTCTTTTATTCAAGTAATCCGGTAAACAAACCGCTTCGTGCTTCCGAAAACCAGCATCGGCTATCCCGACACATCGGAAACCAAGGTGCAAGCGTTCTCGGACATCCGCTTCTTGAAACTCTGGTTGCAATGACAAGCCACCCAAAGTATTCTGTTGCCAATTTCATTGCACGGCGCATGGTTGCGGTAATTTTGGTTCAGGAATGACCCCGGAAGGCATCGAACTGCGTTGCAGGATTTGTCAAGCAAGTTGTACCCTTGTGGCCGCAAAACGGAGTTTCGCATCCCAAGGGTGACTTGCCGACTGCTCCGCATCGGGGCGATTTCATCGCTGTTTCGCCCTGCGAAAAGTGTACCCGGAATATCAACCAACTAAAGTATCATGATATGAAGAACCAAAAGACAAAGTACGTCAAGATAAGAGTGACATTGGACAAAGCGGCTTCCTACACCTCCGTAACCCACTATGTGCGTTCCGCACTGGCAGAGTATTCCAACATCAATGCCAAACAAAGGCTTGAACTCATCAACGAACTCGGTTCATTTTACCGAAAGTTCCAGAACGAACTGTCTTGGGCAGGTGGAAACCTGAACCAGTCGGTCAAACGGGCCAACGAACTGGCAGTAGCCGGATTGCTTGCACCCGGCTATATCCAAGAAGTCTTGTTACCTACCATTCGGGCAACCCAAGAAATACTTTACGAGATAAAACGTGAACTGGATAAGGTTACGAAAGAGGCCACCAAGCTCTGAATATCTCCATACCTTATTACATAGAACCTCGGAATCCGAATATTCGGTTATCAAGAGTACCAAGATTACTAATAAACAGAACCCAAGATGATAGCAACCATATTACCCGGAAGCCCGAACTTCCATGCGGTCGGTTACAATGAACGGAAAGTCTCGAAAGGTGCAGCCCGACTGATTGAGATGCAAAACTTCGGGACACTCGGAACATTCGGTAAACCTACCCCCGATGAACTGGTCAAGTATCTCCAAGAATACACCTCCCGGAACAACCGAATCCAGAAAGCACAATTCCATGTTGCCATATCGTGCAAAGGCCATGAACTGTCGGAATCGGAGTTGCTGGAGTTCGCGCACCGTTATCTCTCGGAAATGGGATATGCGGAAGCCGGGCAACCGCTGCTCATCTATTCCCATTACGACACCGACAACACCCACCTGCACATCGTCACCTCACGGATTGCACCCGATGGCAGGAAGATAGCCCACGACCACGAGCGGAGACGTTCCCAAGAAGCCATTGACCGCATACTCGGAAACGACCGGAAGCAGAAAACCGACAAGGATGTGGATGCCGCCAAGCAATACACCTTCTCTTCCTTCGCCCAGTTCAAGGCAGTCCTCACCTCGATGGGGTACGAAGTCTATCAGAAGAACGGCAAGATATGTGTCAAACATGGTGGCAAGGTACAGAAAGAACTCTCTCTTTCTGAGATTGAGACATTATACAAGAATGGCTGCCGGGACAGGGCACGCTGCCGCCAACTCAGAAGCATCCTCAAAAAGTACCGGGATGTAAGCTCCAACAAAGAAGAGCTGCAAAAGGAACTGAAAAGCAAGTTTGGCATCGACCTCATTTTCTTCGGCAAGAAAGATGCGGCATACGGCTACATGATTGTTGACCATGCGAACAAGACCGTCATCAACGGGGCAAGGGTGCTGGCAATGGACGAACTGCTGGACTTCGCCCCCCCGGAGCAACGCTTCGACCGCATTGAGGACTTCATTGATCGGCTCCTGACACTCAACCCCAAGATTACGCAGGGCGAGATATACAAGAAGCTCCGCAAACAGCGGGCCTATATAAAGAAAGGTGTCATCTATTCATACGATGGCAAGTCCCGACCCCTGAAAGCGTTTATGGCGGAAGCCATTGACCGGAACAACCGCATTGAGCGAGTGGAACAGTTCAAGCCCATGACCGAGGCGGAACGGGATATGCTCTGCAAAATCTTCAAGGTGAACCGTCCCGACCTTGTTTCCCTCTCGCCTGACAGACCGCAATCCCATACGGATGCCGTCAACCGGCTGCATGAAATCTTTGCCGACAAGGAAGCGGCCACTTCGACCAGAAGCCGCCTCCGTGAAGAAGGGTTCATTATACGCCAAGAGGAAGATACGGTCTATGCCATCGACTTCAAACGCCATATCCTGATAGACCTGAACGCGGAAGGCTTCAACGTGGAGTTGCTGCAACGAAAGCCAAAGCCGAAAAAGCAAATCCAATCCTCAAAAACAATCCCAAAATCCAAAAAACTTTTGCGCAATCCCGGACTACGTGATACCGGTGGTGGCAGCCAAAGCGAGAAACGGGAATGGGAAGTCGGGCATAACGGCAATTACGATGAGATTGATGACGGGCGCACATTAAAACGATAATTGAAATACCTATATATAGCAAGCAACGTGGGAAGATCCGGGAATGGACTTTCTCACGTTACTATTTTGGCCACTTCCACCCCGAAAACCTGAGTTTCCCACCATTGCAATCATTCGGAAACCCCAACCGAAAGCGCATAAATGTTGCGAATTTCGTTTTCCGGGTTACGGAGAATCTAATTTTGTCGTGTAATTAAACCCGCATACGAAATGATACAGACACCGGTAATCGTGACATTCGCCAACCAAAAAGGAGGAGTCGGCAAGACCACCCTCTGCGTGACCTTCGCCAACTATCTGGTGACGAAGGGTGTCCGTGTGGTGGTCATCGACTGCGATTTCCAGCACTCCATCATGAAGTGCCGCAAGGCGGACATCAAGAAGTACGGAGAACAGCCGATGCCCTACGAAGTGTGGGATTGCGAAGCCACGGACAAGGACATGATGTTTTCCCTGATGGAGAAGCTGCACAACGACCCGGAGATAGACATCGTGCTGATGGATTCGCCCGGCAGCCTGAAAGCCGAAGGACTGGTGCCGATGTTCGTCAACTCGGACATCATCGTCGTGCCGTTCCACTATGACCTGATGACCGTTCCCTCCACCGCCAGCTTCCTGCTGTTCGTTGACCGCCTGAAGAAAGCCGTGGGCGACCGGATGAAGGCAAGGCTATTCATCATCCCCAACCTGAATGACGGCAGGGTCGGCAAACGGGTGGAACTGGTGCTGTGGGACAACGCCAGAGACACCTTCTCCAACTACGGGTACGTGACGGCGAAGATACCCAAACGGGCGGACATGGAACGGTTCAGCACAATGGCAGCTTTGGACATGCAGGCAGGCATCGTCACCCCGGTCTTTGAGAAAATCTATACCGCCATCTTCGATACGGCAAAGCCCATCCGGGAAGTTGAACTCACCGGCATCCAACTGACGGAGAACCTGAACCCCAAACCGCAGAAGAAAGAAGACAAGAACAATCAGTAATCACCCATAATCAGAACGCAATGGCAAATATCATTCCTGAAATAGACGACCTCACCAAAGGCATCAATGACCCCGACATGATTCTGGCGGGCACGCAAGAGACAGAAGAACCGCAATCACAGGCAAGCACCCAATCCTCTTTGCCCCTTGGCGGCTGTTGGGAGAACTTCCTGACCTATCTGGAATCTTCCGGCACACGGGACGACAAGGCAGAGCGGCTGGTATGCAAGTTGGACCGCGACCTTGCCGATTCCCTCGATGACTGCGACATCCACAACCGCTGCCGTTCCGATTTGGTGAACGCCATCGTCAGGGCCTTCTTTGAGACATTCCTGCCCCAACTGGCACAATACAAGAGAGAGAAGAAATCACTGTTTATGAACCTCAAACAGAACTGATACCATGAGACATCACAAATGGACAGAGGAAAAACTGGCCGCTCTTGCCAAACTCTTCCCCGTAGAATCAACGAAGCACACGGCAACCGTCCTGCAAATGAGCGTCACGGCGGTAAAAGGCAAAGCCAAGGAACTGGGCCTTAAAAAAGAGACCAAGTCGGAATGGGCGAAACGTGCGGACTATGTGCGCAGCCACTTCTACCATTGCTCGTTATCCGAAATGGCGGGCAAACTGGGCATCAGCAGGACATCCGTCATCCGCATCATCGAAAAGCTGGGACTCAAACGCACCAAGGAACAGAACTTCCAAGTGACCTCCCGTGTCCGCAGTGAAATCATCCGCAGGGAAAGGCGGCACGTGCTTTTCGGACTGGCCCCGATTACCAAAATCAAGGTGGTGTCGAACAGGGCACGTATTCAGATCCGGGCACAGTTGAAATCCATCGGCTATATCGTAAGCCGGGACTCCAACACGCTGTACTACACCGATAAGATTGAGCGGAAAGGCAATCTGGAAACCCGTGGCATCCGGCAAGGGCTTCGTTTCCTGCCTTTTTCCGAGGAAGAACCATTCATATTGACAGCCATATAAAACAGAGAACCATGCAATACGGACAAATAGTATTTCTTCTCTTCGTGGCACTGCTGTTCTACTACGCCGCCCTGATTGTGATGGACATCCTACGGGCAAAGGCAGCGCAAGCGGCAGAACAGGAAAACCACACCGAGGAAGACATAGACATATCGGATGAAGCGCAGACCTTCAAGCCCGTCAAGGTCAGCCGTGACGAACCGGGAAAACAGAACGATGGCTCAGAAAACGATAAGCCCAAAGAGGATGATGGTGAAGAGAAGCCTTCACAACCTTCCGGCTATCGGGAAGCCATCATGACAGACGGTATTTTAGTAGAAAACCTCATGGTTGAAATCGAGCGGTTGGTAGAAACCGGCACCTGCGATTTGGGTGCCGTCATCTTCAACTGCGAAAACGCACGATAATAACCGTTCCTTTAGCGACACCTGTTCCTTTGGCGATAGAATCCATTAATCATTTTATAAGATGAAACAAGTAAAGAAAAAAGTACAATGCGCGTGGGAGCGTTTCTTGGACTCCAAGTTTGCCCGGAACAGTGTCGTGGCACTCTGCGCACTCACCGTATCAGTCGGTGAAGCGATGGCAGGAAGCAAGGGAGCGGCCGGTTTTACCAAGGCGACACAGGAAGTCAGCTCGTACCAGACACCCGTCTCCAACCTGATGAAAGCCATTGCAGCGGTCATCGTCCTGGTCGGAGCTTTCAATGTCTATTTCAAGATGCAGAACGGTGATCAGGATGTAAAAAAGACCATCATGCTGACCATCGGCGGGTGTATCGCGTTCATCGCATTGTCAGAGGCTTTGCCGCTGTTCTTTAAGTAGTTGCAACACTGAAAAGACATACCATCATGACGATGAATCAGGAGGGCTACCCCGTCTTCAAGGGCTTGCAAAAACCGTTGGAATTCATGGGCATACGCGGACGGTTCCTCACGCTGGCGGCTGCGGCTGTCGGCGTGTCATTCGTCGGCTTTATCGTATTCTCCATAGTCTTGGGCAAGCTCGCCGGTTTCATCGCCATGCTGGTCATGGCGGTTGCCGGACTGGTGACGATTTACATCAAGCAGCGTGGCGGGCTGCATAACAAGAAACGGCACAAAGGCATCTTTGTCTACAAAGGCCTGAGGCATCATCCATAAAACAAATTCAAAATGGCACAAGCAAAGAAGAAACCGTTTGACGGGCTATATGCGCAGTTGGAAGAGACGGGCGGCAATGTCGTCCTTTTTTCAGCCAAAGGCGAGGCGTCCGTCATTTTTGAAATGACCAACCCCGTACAGCAGTTATGCACCGATGCGGAACAATACCAACTCTTCCAAGATGTGTTTTCCAATGTCGTGCAGACGCTTGGGGAGGGCTACGCCTTGCAGAAACAGGACATCTTCTGCAAGCAGGCCTACCACCACGAAGTGCCGAAAGACGCGCCTTTCTTGACACGGTGCTACTTCAAGTACTTTGAGGGAAGGGAGTTTACGGAAATACGGACTTACCTGATTGTCACGCAGGAGGCACAGCGCAACCAGTTCGTGCAGTACGACCCCAAGAAATGGCTGGATTTCCACGCCAAGGTGTCCAAGGTGGACGACATCCTCACGGAGAAACACATCCGACACCGCAAGCTCAATAAAGAGGAAGTCAACGAGTACTGCCACCGCTTCATGGCGTTCAACTTCCGGCACGGCTCCTTCTCAATGACCAACTTCAAGGCATCGGACGAATACCTGAAAACCGGAAAACGGGTCATCCGTTCCTTCCCTCTGGTGGACATAGACGAAATCAACCTGCCGTCCGTCATCAAGCCATACACGCAGATGAGCATCAACGGCTATGGCATCGCCACCGACCTGTTTTCGTTCCTTACCAATGTGCCATATTCCGATTGCGTGGTGTTCAACCAAGTGATACAGATACCCGGACAGCGGAAGCTGCTCCGCAAGCTGGAAGCCAAGGCGAAGCGTCACGGTTCCATGCCCGACCCAAGCAACAAGATAGCCAAGGCGGACATCGAGGAAGTGCTGGAACGGTTGGCCATCGACAGCACGATGCTGGTCTATTCCAACTTCAACATACTGGTAAGCTGCCCGGCAGACAAGATGACACCCGTGACCTCCTTTTTGGAAACCAAGCTGTACGAGTGCGGCATCATGCCCTCCCGTACCGCCTACAACCAACTGGAACTGTTTACGGACAGCTTCCCCGGCAACGCCTACACCTTCAATCCGGACTACGACCTGTTCCTGACCCTTTCCGATGCGGCACTCTGCTTCTTCTTCAAGGAGCATCTGAAAGCCTCCGAGGTGACACCGCTGACCACGTATTACACCGACCGTCAGGGGCTTCCGGTGTGTATCGACTTCACCGGCAAGGAAGGCAAGGTCAAGATGACCGACAACGCCAACTTTTTCTGCATCGGGCCAAGCGGCAGCGGCAAGTCGTTTCATATGAACAGTGTCGTGCGCCAGTTGCTCGAACAGCATACGGACGTGGTGATGGTAGATACGGGCGACTCCTACGAAGGCATCTGTAGATACTTCAACGGCACATATATCTCTTATTCCAAGGAGAAGCCCATTTCGATGAACCCCTTCAAGGTAACGCAGGAAGAATATGACCTGAACTTCGGTGAGAAGAAGAACTTCCTCAAATCACTGATATTTCTCATCTTCAAAGGCAACCAGTTCCCCGACAAGATTGAGGACATGCTGATTAACCAGACCTTGGTGGAGTATTACGATACCTATTTCCATCCTTTCACCCACTTCAACGAGCAGGAACGGAAGAACCTGCGGCGGAAATTGTTGCTGGAAGCCCGGATGGAGGATGACATCGAAAAGTACACCAAGGACATGGAGAACATCGAACGGCTGATAGAGAGCGAGGAAGTCATCGTGAAGCCGGAAAGCCGTGCGCTGATGCTGCCCTCGGAAGCCAGACGCTTCAAGCTCATCCGGCAGTGCAAGTCGCTGACTGCCCTGAAGAACGACCCCGGAGCGACCCCCTCCGAAAGAGAAAGGGCTTTCCATATCGTGGAGAAGTTCAAGAAAGAGCTGTACGAGAACTCGATGCTTATCAAGATAGACAAGCGGATAACCCGCATGGAGGAACAGAGGCGCAGGCTGAAAGTGAAGGAACTCTCGTTCAACTCCTACTACGAGTTCGCTCTGGAACGTATTCCGCAGATAATGAAGCAGGACAAAATCGATTTCAAGGTGAACGACTTCGCTTCCATCCTGAAACAGTTCTATCGGGGCGGCGAACAGGAAAAGACCCTGAACTCCGACTTGGACGTAAACCTGTTCGATGAGCGGTTCATCGTCTTTGAAATCGATAAAATAAAAGATGACCCCGTCCTTTTCCCCATCGTGGTGCTGATAATCATGGATGTTTTCTTACAGAAGATGCGCATCAAGAAAGGGCGCAAGGCACTGATAATCGAGGAAGCGTGGAAGGCCATCGCTTCGCCCACTATGGCAGAATACATAAAATATTTGTACAAGACCGTCCGTAAGTTCCACGGCATTGCCGGAGTGGTCACACAGGAATTGAACGATGTGATAGACTCTCCGATTGTCAAGGAAGCCATCATCAACAATTCCGATGTGAAAGTCTTGCTTGACCAGTCGAAGTTCAAGGACAGGTACAACGACATCGCAGCCATCCTCGGCCTGACCCCGATACAGAAGCAGCAGATATTCACCGTCAATGCGCTCAACAACAAGGAAGGACGCAGCTACTTCAAGGAAGTCTGGATATGCCGGGGACAACAGTCGGATGTCTATGGTGTCGAGGAAGCCCCGGAATGTTACTGGGCATACACCACGGAGCGCAACGAGAAGGAAGCCCTGAAGATATACCTCGCCCATTACGGGGATTTGCAGGAAGCGATAACCCATATTGAGGCAGACCGCCAACGGGACGGCGGGCCGCTCTATCTGGAGTTCGCAAGGAAAGTCAACCAGAAACAAAAAGTGATGTCATTATGGTAAAGTTACGGTACACACTCATCTTGGTATTTGTAATTACCGCTTCAACCCAAGCCTTTGCCGGCTGGAGAGTGGTGATTGACAAGAACTGCCTGAAAATAGTGGCAAGCAACACCGCTTCCCAAAAGCTGATAGAAGACAAGCATAACCAACTGCTGGATTCCATCGCTTCTAAAAAGAAGAAGGTGGAGCTGTATTCGGTGAGCATGGCCACGATCAAGGAACTCTACAAACTCTCTATGGAAAACGTGTCGGGCTTCGGAGCGGAAAGCCGCTATTACAAGGAAATCGGACTGTGCGCTTTCGATATAGTCCGCAATGTGCCGGAACTGGTCAAGACCGTGAGCAAGGCGAAGTTCTCCAACAAGCTGTTGTGCCTGAATGAGCTGGGCAATCTGGTTTCGGAAACGCAGCAGTTGGTGGGCAATTTTGTGAACATCGTCAACAACGGCAAGGTTTCCAATCCCTTGAAAGGGGAAGCGACCGCAGAGAAGAAGAATGACGGCTACAACCTGCTTGACCGCTATGAGCGGATGTCGCTGGCCAACGGTATCTATACCAACCTGATGGAGATACGCTACAAGGTGGAAGGTATGCTCCTGATGGCGCGTTATGCCACGATGAACGACCTGTTCTTTGCGATAGACCCGGAGGGCTGGGCCAACATCATGACGATGCGCACCAGCGTGGACGGTCTGGTAATGGATTGGAATAGATTAGTGGCTACGAACAACTGATGAAGGAGGCAGACTATGAAACACAGGAATATAAAAGCACACGTTTGCAGTTTGGTATTGGCATTGTCATTCGTACTTCCGGCAAAGTCCTTCGCTTATGTCATCCCGAAAGACCTTCCCACCATAGAAGCCTTGATAGCCCTGCATAAAGCCATCAAGAAAGATGAAGACAAGGCGTTGCAACGGGTGGCGACCAGCTTCGGAGAGCAATCGCTGATAACCAAGGGAGCGGACAAGTTCAATGACGTGCGCACCACCTTGGACACCCGGTTGAGCAATGCAAATTCCTACCTCGTATTAGCCGGTGCCATTTCATCGACGGCCAACTCCTTGTACCAACTTGTAAGGGACTACAAGAACTTTACGACCCATACCTTCAAGTATGTGTCCGACAAACCTTTTGTCGCCTGGTACTATGCCGATGCCAATGTAGCCATCGCCCGTGAGATCAAGCATTGCTACAAACTCTATGCAACGGTAGCCGCTTCCGGTATCAACCTGATGAAAGCCTCGATGGACGAGAAACTGAGTCTGGTGCTGACACTGAAAACCACCATCGACCGGGCACGCGGCATCATAGACAATGCGAATCTCTACTGCTATCTGGTCACTGACTGCGGATGGAAACCCGATTACATCTGGGAGATACTGAACTCCACCGTCAAGGAAGAGATAGCCAATCGAATCATCAACCAATGGAACAAAGGATATGCGATTTAAGAACAAGATTATCAAGATAATTTGTGCAATCATCCTCAGTTCTCCTTTAACGGGGAACGCACAGAAAGTAGTCCGCGACAACGAGAAGAAGAAACAGTGGCAGTCAATGGAAAACGGCCCTTGGGACTTCGCCCCGGACTGGTACTATTTTTTCCTGCACAAAAGATATTCAGGAGCGGAAATGTACTGGAAGTGGGCGGGCTTCAACTCCGGTTTCCGGGTACGCTTCAAAGAACCCAAGTCCAACATCAGGCGCATCATGCCGGTTCGTGTCACTTCCGAAGAGACCCAACGGCAGAAGGTCGAAAAGGTGGAAAAGGAACGCAAGTACGTGGAAGAACTCTACAAGGAAGAGCTGCTACGGGAGGCGGACAGAGCCGTGGATCTGATGTACGGTGCCTATAAGGACGAGTTCAACCGTATGCAGGAATGTATTACGGACGGTCTGTTATACTCGATGCGGAAAAGCGGCGGCAAGCTCAAATACCAAGTGGACGAGCTGAGCCGGCAGAACGAGATCCTTTGTGCGGACATAGCCTATATCCACAAGACCGGAGTCGGCTATGGACTGGAGAACGCCAAACGGCAGAAGGCTTACGAGGAAGCCAAGGAGAAGATGAACGAACTGGTAAACCGGACTGCCCATCTGTGTGCGGTGGCGGCCACCCATTATTGAAAAGTGAGATATGAATAGGTAATTAAGAACCCGTAAAACGAAGAATATGAATTTACTATTAGTTCCCCTGACCATCGGCCTGCCGGTGATAGACGAAAGTCTGGACAAGCTGCTGGTCGCCATGGAAACCTTTCCGAATGTGGCGGTACTGGGTGATGCGGTCGGGCTGGCGCGTGTCATCGGACTGTGCCTTGCCCTCTGTGTCGGCTCATACGAGTGCTGGATGATGATGCTCGGACGGCGGGGCATGGACGTGATGAAACTGCTCCGCATCATCGGCATCTCCATGTGTATCTCCTCGTCCTCGTGGGTTTGTTCCGCCCTGCAGGTACCCGGCAAAGGGCTGGAATCCGCCACTAAAGCGATGGCACACGCCAAGAACAAGGAAGTCGCAGCTTTCGAGTTGAAAGTGGCGCAGAAACAGAGCGAATACCTCGACCGGCTGAGAGCCGTTCAGGATTCCATCTCGACGGCCAAGCAGATAGCGGAGATCGGCGAGGATGCCAACTGGTGGGACAAGCTCATCTACAACGTGGAGAACTTGGGCAACACCATCAACAACTATGCGCAACGGGCGGCGGTGGCCACGGAAACCAAAATCAGCGAATGGATTAACGATGTCATCCGCTTTGTCGGCGAACTGGTGTTCCAGATGTCTTACTACGGCATCCTTGTGGCACAACGGATATTCATGGCCATCATGATGATATTCTGTCCCATCATGTTCGCACTTTCGCTGGCGCCGCCTTGGAACTCGGCTTGGAGCCAGTGGATGTCGAAATACCTTTCCCTCTCGTTATGGGGCTTCGTGACCTATATGTGCATGTACTACGTTGACTTCATCCTGCTGTATAATCTCCAACAGGACATGGTGGCCTACAACCACCTGCTTCACGGCTCGGTCAATTCGTGGGAGCAGATTGGCGCACTGGGATTGCAAGGTATCGGCTCCAACTGCATGTACGCGATGGGTATGCTCGTAGGGGCTTACATCATCCGCTTTGTCCCCGAAGTGGCCTCATGGCTGATACCGGGCGGAGTCAGTTCAGGCGCAGGTTCCGTGGCTGGCGCAACGGCTATGGGCATGACGACAGCAGCGGGTGCGGCAGCCGGAAGCATAGCCGGTTCTGCGGTCGGCGGCATAGCAGGCGGCAAGAAGAAATAGCGTTAACATTAAACTCCAAAGAATATGCTTATAGAATCATTAGCACAGAAAACCAAACTTGCCATGATGACGGTACTGGCAAGCATAGCAGGCAGTGTCATCATCTGCGGCTTCACCGTCTGGTGTTGCGTGTCGCTGGTCAACAAGGAGCGGCAGCAAATCTATGTACTGGACGGCGACATTCCGTTTCTTGCGGAACGGGCGCAGTTGGAAGCGAACTTCACGATGGAGGCGAAAGCCCATATCCAACTTTTCCACCAGTATTTCTTCAACCTGCCACCCGACAACGACTATATCAAGTGGACGGTCGGCAAGGCGATGTATATGGCGGACGGTACGGCCCTGAAACAGAAACAGGCGATGGACGAGAACGGCTTCTACACCGACATCATTTCTTCGTCCGCAGTTTGTACCATCATGTGTGATTCCATCCAGTTTGACGAGCACGAGCGGAAGTTTACCTACTATGGTACCCAGTTCATTAAACGCCGTACCCGTGATTTGAAACGGACGATGGTGACAACCGGCTATATCGAGAACGTGCCAAGGACGAGGAACAATCCGCACGGGCTGATGATTGTAAACTGGAGAACATTGGAGAACAAGGATTTGGGTTACTAAAATGGCATAAGTATGAAATCATTTAAGAAAACGATACAAGACGGTAAGCAGAAGACATGGAACTTCTTCCAATCCCGATTCCAACCCAAGTTGGGTGCTATCGGAACGAGATACCGCTTGGCTGCAAGAATCCGAATGGCCAATGTTTGGGCGATGAAACATCCCAAACGCACCTTTATTTATGTGGTAGGCGCATTGTTGTTCTTCCTGATTGGTGATATAGTTTGGAACGGTAGCCGGGCAGACAAGGCACAAGAACCGAATGTAGCCATCATTGGAAATATCGAGCCGGTATTCCAAGGTTTCCATACTATCCAGTCCAACAAGGACATTCATCGGCAGACCCTTATGGAACTGGCAGGTCAAGGGCAGGTCATCCGTCAGGAACTGGACTCGTTGATAGCCAAACCCCATAAGTCCCATGCGGATTCCATCCATATTATCCGGCAATACAAGCAGTTGGAAAATATTGTCAAATCATTAAAAAACAACGATAGACCATGATTAAGATTAATTTCAAACACCCCAAGTACATCTTTCCGCTGGTGGTATTCGTGCCGCTATGCGCTTTGGTGTACTTCGTGATGCAGACCTTTGGGGAAGGTGGTGAAACGGAGCAGACGGTAGCCACCGACCGCATCAACATGGAACTGCCCCAAGCCAATGCCGAAGAAGCCGGCGACAAACTCTATGAAATGTCACGCCGCTTCGATGACGAGGATGCCTTTACCGCAGTCGGTGGCATTGGCGAGGAGAAAAAGGAAGAGAGTAATTTGGAACACGGTTACAGCGAAGAAGAACTGAACCGTCTGGATGCCGCCGAAGCGGAGCGCATCCGTCAGCAAAAGGAACTGGAGGAACTGGAACGTTCCTTGGCAGAATCCCGAAAACATATCAATTCATACGCATACGACAATCCACCTTCAGGAGATAACAGACGTAACGGCTACTCCTCACAGGAGGAGTTCGCCAACGACCTTGAAGAGATACAAAGGCGAAGCTATGAGCGTCAGAAAGCCATCGAGAGCGGATTGGGATATGGCAACACGGAGGAGGAAGAAGCCCGGCAAAAGCAACGGGCGGATTCTATTGCCAAGGTTCGGGCAGAGGAAAAAGAACGCAACCGCCCTAATCTGGTCATCAAGTCGAAGGACACCAATGCCGACAAGTTCCATACCGTATCGGCTTCGGATGAAACGGTGGATGCCCGGCTGATACGGGCAATGATAGACCAGACGACCAAAGCCCGTGAAGGCACAAGGCTTCGCTTCAAGCTCTTGGATGATGTGACGGTCAGCGGCACGAAGCTGAAAAAGGGCACATACCTCTATGGTACGGTCAGCGGTTTCGGCCAGCAACGTGTCCGCGCCACGATTACCAGTATCCTTGTCGGCGACAAGTTCATCAAAGTCAAGCTGTCGGTGTTCGACAATGACGGCATGGAGGGCTTCTATGTCCCCGAATCCGCTTTCCGTGATTTCGTGAAGGATGCCGGATCGAGTACGGTACAGCAGAACATCAACTTTGAATCGGAAGACGGCTACGGTTCGGGCATATCGGGAGAGGCAATCGCTCTGCAAGCCTTGCAGAATATGTACAACTCCGCTACATCGGCTATCTCTTCCAACATCCGCAAGAACAAGGCGAAAATCAAGTACAACACCATCGTTTACCTGATTAACTCGGATGAAGCGAGATAGAAAAGTAACATTATCAATAACACATAAATAGCACTTTATATGAAATTCAAGATTCTTTTAGCCGTATGCTGTATGCTCGGCTTTATCAGTTCGGCTTTCGCCAACGAGAAAATCTATGTGAACCGGGAGGTGACAACCCACATCGTGATGCCGGAGAACATCAAGTTAGTGGATATTTCCACCGCAAAGATAATCGGCAACCAATGTGCCGATAACATCGTCCGTATCAAACCGTACCAAGAAAACGATTCCATTCCAAGCACAGAATATAAGGAAGCGGAGTTGTTGGGGACACTGACCTTGATCAGTGAACGCCATATCGCCCAGTATGACATTCTTTATACCACTTCTCCGAATATGGCTGCATCCATCTACCAAGTGGCATACAGCGATACGAAATCCTACATCAACCCGGAAGTGTCCATGCCCATGTCTGAAATGGCCCGTTACGCTTGGGCGGTCTATGGCAGCAAGCGCAAGTTCAATCAGGTGGTGTCAAAGGCGCACGGAATGAAAGCTACTGTCAATAACATCTATTCCATCGGGGACTTCTTCTTTATCGACTACTCGTTGCAGAACAAGACGAAGATAGCCTATGACATCGAGGAAATCCGGGTGAAGCTGACCGACAAGAAAGAAACCAAGGCCACCAATTCGCAGACCATTGAGCTGACTCCTGTGTTCTCGCTGAACCACGCCAAGAAGTTCAAGAAGGATTACCGCAACGTGCTGGTACTACCCAAGCTGACTTTCCCGGATGAGAAGGTGCTTCGGCTGGAAATCTCAGAGAACCAAATCAGCGGTCGTGTCATCACACTCACGATTGAATATGAGGATATTCTTCACGCCGATGGCTTTGATTCCGACATATTGAAAAAGATATCCTATTATCCGTATTACTACATATCCTATTAAGCCATGAAGAAAGTATTATTCCTATTGCTGTGTGCTGTTTTTACATTCAATGTATCGGCACAAGACAAGAAACTGACGCTCAATGCCGGTTTCCTGTTTCCCAATACGTTGAACGCAACCATCGGTTACGAACATCCGCTATCCTACGGCAATGCCGTGGAACTGTACGGAGAAGCGGGCAACCACTGGCAACAACCGACAAGTTCCCGTTTTTGGAAAGGCTACTACTGGGATGCCGGATTGGTGTACAAGCACCGTCTGGTCAGGTACAAGAACGGGATGCTTCGCTTCCGCTTCGGGCCGCAGTTCGGGGCGGACAAGCGCAAGTTCTTCTTGGGGCTGGAGGCAGGATTTGAGTATAGCTATGTCTTTCAGAACGGTTGGGAGTTTGTGCTAACCCAAAAGAATAACGTGAACTTCATTCATGGGGACACCTTCCGAAACGGACTATTATTAGGCTTCAAAGTTCCATTCTAAAATCAGGGTGATTTATGGCATTTGAGGAAACAAGGGAACAGCAGCAGATGTATAACTACTTCCGAAGCTGCATCTACATCTTTCTCATCATTGAGATCGTGATGAACCTGCCTGTGACGGCAGACAACCGTATTACGCAATTCATACTGGACTTGTTGGGACGCTTTGCGGTGTTCAATTCCGTTTCCGGTTGCAAGGTCGTGGAACTGGTCTGCATCTGTGTGGTCTGCATCGGCACAAAGGCCAAGAAAGCGTTGAAGTTCAATGTGAAGACAATGGTCATCTACCCGGTGCTGATAGGATTGACCTTGGTAGGGCTGTGTTTCGTCTTTCACGGTATGAACTTCGGTATCAGTTGGATGGGATTTCCTGCCAACCGTATTCTCTATGCCGTTTGCTCGGTGGTGGGTACGATGTTGGTGCATCAAGGGCTGGACGGCATTGCCAAGTATTACAACTACAAGGTAGGTGATGACCGTTTCAACTTCGAGAATGAATCGTTCCAACAATCGGAAGCGTTGGCTGGCAACGACTATTCGGTAAACATCCCGATGATTTATTACTGGAAGCGGAAGATGCACAAGGGCTGGATCAATATCATCAACCCTTTTCGGGGAACAATCGTATTGGGTACACCCGGTTCAGGTAAGTCTTTCGGCATTATCGACCCCTTTATCCGTCAGCACTCGGCCAAGGGTTTCGCCCTCATGGTGTACGATTTTAAGTTTCCGACACTTGCCAAGACACTGTTTTACCAGTATTGCAAGAACAGGAAGGCTGGCAAACTGCCTGAACATTGTGGATTTAGGATAGTAAACTTTACCGATGTGGAATACTCCAACCGCATCAATCCGATACAGCGGAAGTATATTCCCGATTTAGCGGCAGCTTCGGAAACGGCGGCAACGCTGTTGGCTTCTCTGAACAAAGGAGGCGGTGAGAAGAAGGGCGGTTCGGAAGCGTTCTTCACCAACTCGGCGGAGAACTTCTTGGCGGCCATCATCTATTTCTTCGTCAACTTCCATCCGGTAGGCTTCAAGAACGGAAAGAAGCTGAAACGGTTTATCTTACACAAGGGAAACAGATTGGAGATTGTCATTCGGAACTGGGATGACTTCAACGCCATAGACAAGGACGGCAACGTGGTGCTGGACTTCATCGACGAGAAAGGGAACGATGTATCTACGGACGAGGACAGGATGTTTGTGGACTTGAACGGCTTCCGCTACAAAGACCATACGGGCAAACTGATAACCATCGACCGCTGCTGGTATGAGGACGAGGACGGCAACGAGGTGGAGCCGGACACCATCACGGGTGAGTTTTCGGATATGCCACACGTGTTGTCGTTCTTGGGCAGACCTTACGACCAAGTCTTCAATATTCTGATGCAGGACGATAAGATAGCTTCCCTGATGGCTCCCTTCAAGAGTGCTTACGAGAACAAGGCGAATGACCAGTTGGAAGGTATGGTGGGTACGCTCCGTGTCAATGCCGCCCGGCTGGTATCTCCCGAAGCCTACTGGGTATTCACCGGGGACGATTTCGACTTGAAGATTTCCGACAAGGTGAACCCCAGTTACCTGGTCATCGCCAACGACCCGGAGAAGGAACAGGTTATCGGCTCATTGAACGCTTTGGTATTGAACCGTCTGATAACAAGAGTGAACTCCAAAGGTAACATTCCGGTGAGCATCATCGTGGATGAGCTTCCGACCTTGTATTTCCACAAGATAGACCGGCTGATTGGTACGGCACGTTCTAACAAAGTAGCCGTGACATTGGGCTTTCAGGAACTACCCCAGTTGGAAGCGGACTATGGCAAGGTAGGTATGCAGAAGATAATCACCACCTGCGGTAATATCTTCATGGGTGCAGCCCGTAACAAGGAAACGCTGGAGTGGGCACAAAATGACGTGTTCGGCAAGGCAAAACAAACCTCACGCTCCATTTCCATCAACGACCAGAAGGTATCTACCACCATATCGGAGAAGATGGACTACCTCGTTCCGGCGGCGAAGATTGCGGACATGGCGACAGGCTGGCTGGCAGGTCAGGCGGCCCGTGACTTCACGGCTACGGACGATAAGATGCTTGACCGTTTCGACATCGAGCAGTCCGAGGAGTTTAAGACCACGAAATATTTCTGCAAGACGCACTTCGACATGAAGAAGATTAAGGAGGAGGAAGAGCATTATGTGCCGCTTCCCAAAATCTATGAGTTCAAGAATGACCGGGAAAAGGAAATTCTGTTGAACCGTAACTTCAAAAGGGTCAATTCGGAGGTGGAGGCGATGGTGAAGGAATTGTTGGGAATGAGCTGATTGCCTATGAGTATGTCAATTACATTACCCAAACTGAGCGGTAGCGCATTGAAGGTCATCGCCATTTTCTCAATGGTGATTGACCATTGCGCTTATTACTTGATGGACGGAAATACGGTACACTACGAGGTGATGCGCTGCGTGGGGCGCATCGCCTTCCCGGTATTCGCATTCTTGGTAGCGGAGGGTTTTTCCCATACCCGAAATTGGAAGAAATACTTTGGGCTATTGCTGGGCTTTGCCATTGTCAGTGAAATTCCGTGGTATCTGTTGAATGGTGCAGACGGTACGCACAATGTAATGTTTACGCTGGCTTTGGGAGTGGTGGCATTGGCGGTATTCGAGAAATTGAAAAAGGACAGTACGCTTTGTATCTGTATCATCCTTTTTATCGCTTGGTTCGCCACTTGGTCAGGTGTCGATTATGAGTGGCGGGGTGTTTTTGTCATCGTCATTTTCTATCTGTTGGGAACAAGTACGACTCCTTTTCCCTTTGGTAGAATGGCCCAGTTACTTTGTGTCTTTCCCTTGATGATGCACTATGGGATAATAGGTTCCATGCTTGCCTGTATGGTCATCTTCTTGTACGATGGCACAAGAGGATTTATACAAGGAAGCATCGCCAAGTATGGGTTCTATGCTTTCTATCCGGGACATTTAGGAGTAATCTTTCTTATTAATTACATTTTATGAACCATAAAGCCGTGCATAATCTAATCTGATATACCCCGTTGCCCATTTCTCTTGGAAATAAATGATGGCGCGTCCAGATATTCGGGTGACTTTCGTAACGGTATTACTTCCCTACATCAAACATTATCATTGACATAGCAACGGATAGCGGCTTCATTCGGAAGCCACTCTTCGCCGCCAAGGTCGTATATGAAGTTCAAAACCGCAATATCATCGTTGGGAGCGGTCAGATTACTCTCTTCAAGATACATAATCTCCACGCTCAAATCATCCGGGTGGATTCGTAAGTAAGTATCTATGATATAATCATCTTCATCCAAGCGGCGTTCAATGGCTGTCAGGATATTTTCGACCAACTTTTCTGCCTGTTCTTCTGTAAGCTTATACTTGTATCTCATATTGAACCTCCTGTTTTGAAACTGTTATGCCTTACATCCCATTTCGTAGGCTTCCGCAAGGGCAGGATGATTGGTTATGTCGCCCCGGTTATTGACCCCTCCGGCAAACACAGTACCCTTGAAAGACAGACGCTCGAAACAGTCCACCCAACCTTGGAGGGCAGTCTTTGCGCCATCCACTACTTCGGTTTCATCCTCGGCAGCGGTAGCCAACAGATAGGTTTCCGTAAAACGATAGTCGGTATCGTAAAGCGGATTGCCACGGTCTATCATCGTTTTCATCTGTCCGCTGACGCTGTAATAATAGATAGGCGTAGCCCATACGACCACATCGGCATCGTGCATCTTCTCTACAATGGCATTGGCATCATCCTTGATGACGCAACGGTTCGTCTTGCCACAAGTCAAACATCCCCGGCAAAATGCGATGGTCCGGTCACAAAGGTTGATGAACTCCACTTCGTGTCCGGCTTCGCAAGCACCTCTCTCAAATTCATGAGCCAACGTATCGGAATTTCCACCTTTACGGGGGCTTGTGCTGATAATTAATATTTTCTTCATAAATTCTTCTTTTTCTGCAAAATTACTTCTTTTTTAGGGCTATCCAAATAGTAGCCAATGTAACTACTCAAAACTATTTGTATCTATTCAAGGCACTTAGGCTTATCTTTTGGCTTATCGACCTTTTTGCGTAGCTCCTTGTTGATGATAACAGGTACGACCTCATTCAAAAAGTGTTTGAGTTCAATATCGTCTTTGGCATACTGTCCGGTATGGTAATATCCTTCACGGATAGCTGCCTCTCTCATCTTATTGAGGATGCCGGCATAGGGTATCTGTGTTTCGCTATTCCAGTAATCCAATACAAGGTCTTCCATGATGGAACGCAGCACCAGCCTGGTTTCGCGAGTCAATTTCTTATAGGTCACTTTCTGCACCACTTCTGTTTCGCCCGGAATAACCGGGCAATCATTGACCGTATCATATTGGGCACCATACTGGAGATAATCTCCGTAGATGCCGTGGCCTTTTTCTATTTCAACGAATGAGGAACCAGTGTTTGGTCTCTTATGCTTTTTCTTTTCTGCCATAACTCTAACGATGTTCGTATATCATTTCTACAAAGCCATTGTAATGTTGCGTTTGAACGAGTTTCAACTTTATCGGATTTGTAGGTTCATCAAACAACCGTGTTCCACCACCAAGGATAATCGGAGTGACGGTAATGTGGAAAACATCAATCAAATCCTTTTTTATCAGCTGATTGACAATATCCGTTCCCCCACAAATCCAGATGCCTTTTCCATCCTTTTGTTTTAATCCTTCAATAAAAGCGCATAAATCGGTATTTAAGAATTGGATGTTTGGAGCATCGGCATATCCGGTTTGATGTGTCATCACATAAGTCTGCATATTCGCATACGGCCATTCTTCGGGCGACAATTCCGTTATAATTTGCCGGTATGTATTTCTCCCCATAATGACCGTATCCATGTCTTGGATAAAGCCAGAGTAGGTGTCCGGCATATCTTCGGATTCGTTTTGTCCGGCTATCCAACTGACTGATTTATTGGAATCGGCGATATATCCATCCAGACTTGTGGCGATAAACAAGGTTGTCTTTCTCATTCTTCCGTTACATTTCATTAGATTGCAAAATTACCAATTTTCCTGCTATTTGCGTAACATATAGGTGCTTATGTGGATATAATCTATCACAATTCCCTTAGCACCCCGATAACCGCCCTCACATATCCCGGATCTTCCGCATAGCCGATGTCCCTTAGCCAAAGCAGGTAGTTACCACCTTTGTATTTGTACTGTACTTTTGTAAGGTAGGCACGGACGCTTTCCGTCCAGTGGCCAAACTCGTAATACTTACCCGTATGAGGATTGGTCAGCCCGAAGAGATTGTTTCTATTCCGACATAACGATGAACGGAACCAACCTGTTTCCAATATGGCTTGCGCCAATACCACTTTCGGATATAGGATGCCGTTCCGTTTGATTTCCGCATAGAGATTGGGTATCGTCAGTTCGGGAAGGCTATTTGGAGTACAGTCCCTTTTTGTCGATTTTATGAACGTGCTATCGTTACATTTTTGGACACCGGGGCTATTGTAGCGTTGATTTTTCGATTTTACCTCAATCGTGTCGTTGGTTACGGCTTTGATTGAATCATGTTCTGCTAACTGCTTATTATCAGCAACTAAAGCTGATTTACCCTTGGGAATCGGAATAACTTCCGACTCTTTGGTAATCGTATAGAACTGAGCCGATGCCGTTACAGGCAAAATCAGTACAAGCAGTGTGCTTAATATCTTGTTGCGCATTTCGTAGGATGGTTTTTATGACAGATACTTTTGTGTCGTACAAGCGGTTACGACCGCAAAATTAACAATTCAAATATCGTGATATGGAATTACACAACAGAAAACCAACCGAATTACTGCCCTACGAAAAGCTGGCGGTATTGGGAATCGACCGGGAGAAAGCCGACAATTTGCCTTTAGAGGTGAAAGAGAAGCTGGTTTCCGGCGAAGTGACCCCCATCGTGCAAGTGTCAATCAGTGCCCGAAATGGTAACTTGATCTCATTGCCTCTCAAACTACAGATGACGGCAGCTCCCAACGGAGAGCCTGCGCTCATCGCCTATCCGGTCAGAGCCGCCCTTGAACGGGAACGCAACCCGGTTCTTCGCCTAACGGAGCAGGAAGCCGACCGGCTGGTAAAGGGCGAAGTGTTGCAGAAATCCGTGGAGGTGAACGGAGAAAAGACCCGGCAATACCTGCAACTTGACCCCGAAACCCAGTCGGTCATCCATCGCAGAGTGACCGACCTCAAACTGGAGCAACAGCTTCGGGATATGGAAAAGGTCAACGACATCGAACTGGGTACACAGCAGAAGCAACAGGTTCGTGAGGGCAAACCGGTGGAGTTGAATGTCGGGGGCGAGAAAGTATCTGTCGGCATCGACCTCAAAGAGCCGCAAGGTTTCAAAGTCATCAAGGGAGACATGAAAGAGTGGGAACACCAACAGAAGCTCCGCTATGACGAGCAACATCCCGAATACCTCGGCTATGTGATGACGGACAAGAACCGTTGGGAACACCAACAAGTGATAGACAAGCAATCACGGGAACGGGCATTGAGCCTTCATCCATCAAGCAAGGAATCACGCAACACAGGTCTTAAACTATAATCTTATGGCAAAGCAAACCAATAAAGAGAAAGACATCGGACTCATGAAGCAGTTCGATGAAATGAAGCGGAAACATCCTGATGCCATGTTACTGTTCAGGAGCGGAGATTTCTATGAACTCTACAAGCAGGATGCGGTGAAAGCTTCCGTGATACTCGCCATCGACATGGCGGACAGGCTCATTCCCGGAGAAAAGGAAAAAGTGCAGACGGCACGTTTCCCACACCCGGAACTTGACACCCTGCTACCCAAACTGATCCGGTCAGGAGCAAGGGTCGCCATCTGCGAGCAATCGGCGAACCAAAAAATCGAAAAGAAAGAACAACCCATTTCAAAAGACAGAGATATGGCAAAGAAGAAAGAGAAGGTCGTGCAGGAAGAACCTGTCAAGGCGGTGAAGAACGCCGCCGAAGACAAACCTGCCAGGAAAAAGAAAACGGGAACAAAGACGGAAGCCCAAGCTGAAGCCAAGGATGAACAGAAATCCGAAGCCAAGCAGGAGCGCAAGCCCCGCGAGCCGCAGATGGTGACGGCCAACGGTGAGAAAGTGACCCACGGCCACGCCTACCAGAGCAAGGAGAATCCGGAGGAGTGGTACTTTACCGCCAAGATGGACGGCAAGCAGTTGAAGCCGCAGAAGATGGATGCAGCCGACCTTGTCGCCTATCAGAACAAGGAGATGACCGTGCCGCAGTTGATGGAACGCTACTATCCGACCAAGCTCCAACCCAAGGTATCGGAAGAGTCTTTCAAGATGCCCAAGTCGATGGCAGGCCCGGAGGGAAACATCACCGTGGAGAAGTTCAACGTCTATAAGGAGAAGGACGAACAACGCCCTGATTACGGCAAATACAAGTTCTACGCACAAATCGGCGATGCCAAGATGTCGGCAGTCGCCTCCCGTCAGGACTTGAACGCCTACTTCGACCGGGTGATAACCCCCGAAAAGCTGGTGGAGAAGAACTTCGGCGAGAAGCTGCACCTGAAATCGGCCTACGAGAAATACAGCCTTCCCGAAGGAGTAGATTCTAATGGAGTGCGTGTCGCCAAAGACCGTACCGACAACAAGTGGAAGGTATCTGTCGATATGGGTGACAAAGGGAAAACCTCCAGACAGGAAATCTCCTTCGATGACGGCTATTCGCTCTTCAAGACCAAGACGGCCACCCGTGAGCAGATAGCTGCCAAGTACCTGACCACGGAGATAACCGGTATGTTGGCTGCCCATACCGCCAAGGTAGAGAAATCGGCATCCGTCAAAATGTAATCGCAATGTATCACTCATTCGAACAATTAAGCAACGAAAAATTATGGCAACAACAAAGAATCACGAAGAACTGGTAGAACTTCTTCAGGAGGGACGCATCGGCTACCTCCAATTCGTAATGGACGGTGAAAACGCAGAGGATTTTCAGGAATGGTGCCGTTCGCACGGTACAGACCCCTCGGACGAGTCCGCAGAATTTTATGTAGAACAGACGGACATCACACGGATGGAGCGTCAGGTAATGGATGACGAGGATTATGGCATCTGGAACTAACCCGTCAGGCAACTCCGGTCAGGCAGCCATCGACCGCTTCGCCGAAATGATGATCGAGCGGATGCAGCAGATGAAGGATACCGGCTGGAAGAAAGGCTGGATAGGCGGCGCATCCGGCTACAACGGACTGCCTCAGAACGTGGGCGGTCGGAACTACTCCGGCTCCAACTCGTTCTTTCTCCAGTTGCAGACAGCGGCCAAAGGCTACCAGCTCCCTGTCTATCTGACCTTCAAGCAGGCGCATAACCTGAAAGCGCACGTCCTCAAAGGTGAGAAGGCTTTTCCCGTGGTCTATTGGGACATGATGGTCAAGGACAAGTACGGGAAGCGTGTCAGTTCCGAAGAATACCGGGCGATGAGCAAGAAGGAGAAGAAGGAAATGGAAACCATCCCCTTTATCAAGGCGTTTCCCGTCTATAACGTGGCGCAGACCAACTTGGCCGAGGTACAGCCCGAACGGATGCAGAAGCTGCTCGACAAGTTCAAAGTGCCCGAACTCCGGGACACCGAAGGGATGTACGCCCACGCCTCCTTGGACCGTATGCTACAGACGCAGGGCTGGCTCTGCTCGATACAGGCGGACAAGCGTGTGGACGGGGCCTATTATTCTCCCTCCGGTGACAGCATCGTGCTTCCGATGAAGGCGCAGTTCAACATCGGCAACACGCCGGAAGAGATTTATCAGGGCGGCATGGAGTTCTACTCAACCATGCTGCATGAGATGACCCACTCCACGATGACCCCCGAACGGCTCAACCGGGAAATGGGCGGCAGGTTCGGCGACCCGAAGTATGCGAAGGAGGAACTGGTGGCAGAACTGACGGCAGCGATGATCAGCCACTCGATGGGCTTCGATGGCAAAGTGACCGACAACTCCGCCGCCTATCTGGACTCTTGGATCGGGGTATTGAAGAAAGAACCCAAGTTCATCGTTTCCGTGATGGCGGACGTGAACAAGGCTTCGGACTTGATACTCGACCATGTGGACAAGCAACGGCTGGCCCTCGGTGAGCAACCGTACCTTGCCAAGAACGACCCGTTCGCACCGTCAGACCCGAACGAGGAAATCCCGTTCAAGAACGCCGCCATCGTGAAGACCCGTAACGGTGACTATGCCATCCGCGCATCCTACGACGGTGTGGAGTTGGGACTGAAAGCCGTTTCCAAGGACACGGCACGTACCTTCTTCCAGCTTACCGACTATAAGGACAAGGAGGCGTTCCTGAACATGACCGCCCGAAAGAGCTACGAGCCGGAACTGGCGATGATGCGCCGCCCGCAGATTCAACACTCTGGGGCAAGGATGGGTATGTGACGTATGACCTATATAATGAATAGGAGGAACCGGAATGACCGATTATAAAGTCAACTTCAAGGAACTGAAATCGCGTGTGGGTGTCGATGACATCGCGTATGCGTTGGGCTATCGTTTGGACAGGAAAGCAGGTGTGGGCAGATACATAGAGTTGGTATTGGGCGATAATGGCAACAAACGTGATACGATTATCGTCAGCAACCCGAACAACAAATCCGCCCAAGCCTATTTCCGCAGGGATGGCTCCAAAGGCGATGTCGTCACGCTCATCCGTGAGAACCTGAATGCCTTCAACGTGTCCGGCAAGGACGATTGGCAGAAAATTGCCAAGGTACTGGCCCGCTTTGCCAATATGCCCGAACCCGAATACCGGGAAGATAGCGACTATGTGAAGTCGGTCAAGTCCGATGCCGTCTTTGACAGCGCACGTTATGAGGTGAAGCCGATAAATCCCGAAAGGATTCCGGCACTGTTCTCCCAGCGCGGGCTTTCCGATGAAACGGTAAAAGCACTTGCTCCGTTTATCTCATTGATTCGGGACAAACGGAATGAGAAGTTTGACGGTTACAACATCGGTTTCCCCTATACCAATGGCAAAGATGATGCAATCAAGGGTTACGAGATACGGGGGCATGGCGGTTACAAGTCCAAAGCGGCAGGTACGGATTCCTCTACATCCGCATGGGTAGCTGACCTATCCAATGGCAACAGCGGTATGGTCAAGAGCGTGTTTTTCTGTGAATCCGCCTTCGATGCGATGGCGTTCTACCAGATGAACAGGATGCAATTAAACACAGATGTGGCTTTGGTCTCATTGGGCGGTACATTCTCTGACAAGCAGATAACAAACACGATGGCGCGTTTCCCTCATGCCCGTGCCTTCGATTGCTTTGACAACGACCTTGCCGGACGCATTTACGGATTGCGCATGATGGCATTATTAGAGAGTGTACCGATAAAAATCAACAAGAAAGGCGATGTGATACAAATAGAAGCCAAAGGCAAGACTTTCGAACTAAACACGGAACGTTCCCTGTTGGCGCAGGTCAGCAAGCACCTATCCATCCGTTACAAGATGGGACAATGGTTGCCGCCCAAGGCTTTCAAGGATTGGAACGACTGCCTGCTGAACAAACCGATGGAGGTCATCCATTCCCCTCACAAGAATGAACGTGAACAAAACCTGACCGGGCGCAGAAAGGCCGGTCTTAAAATGTAAGGATTATGAACGAAGTGAAATGGAAACGAACGGCACTGGCAATTCTGCTGCTCGTAGGAGGATTGTCCGGCTACGCCCAACAGACCGACCCGACTCTGACAGCGGCGGTCATGGCGCAGACGGCAGAGTTGAACAGCATCCACAAGAAGCGCAAGAAAACGCAGGAGCAGATTATCGCGGCAGAAACAGCCGTGACCGTGGCTCTTGACCGGGTGCATCGTGTCGAGGACAAGATGCTGGAGTATCTGTCGAATGCGCAAGGCGCGGTACAGAACCTGCACCAAATCAAACGGGCGGGAGAACTGGTAACGGTGGAGATACCTCGGAATTGCAGCCTGCTCACAAAGTCGGTGGGCAAGCATTTGAAAGGCACGGTTATCGCCTCGATGGTATCGGACGAGCTGACGGATGCGGCCACCCAGATGGCGGCTCTTTATCCTTTCATGAAGCAACTGGTGACTTCGGGCAGTTACGATGTCACCAATCAGGACGGGAACAAGGAGAAGCACAAGGTCAACCTGCTCAGTTCGGCTGAACGGTACTACATCGCCAATGAGGTGGTGACAAGGCTGGAGGCAATCAATACCGACCTTTTCATACTGGCGTGGCAGGTACGCACCCTCTCGTGGAACGACTTGTGGTTTTCCCTCGACCCGGAGGGATGGGCCAACGTGATGTCGGGCAAGAACATCATCAACAGTATTGTGTCGGAATGGAACCAAGGCTATCTGTTGAAATGGTAGCAAGTAATAATTTGTAAATCAAAATAGAAATGGAATCAGAAAAGAAAATCATAGGACGTTGCCCCTTGTGTGGTGGCAACGTGGTGAAGACCTGCAAAGGCTATCGTTGTGAACACAACATCAGTGAACATCCGACCTGTGTACTCAACATCAACGGGATTATCGGCAACCGGAAGATGAATGACGGTGAGATTGCCGAACTGTTGGAACAACGTTGCATCCTGCTCGATGGCTTTGTAACCAAAGAGGGCAAATCGTTCCCGACCGTCTTGGAACTGGCGGATGACGGCGCGGTCAATATGCAGCCGATCATCGGCAAATGCCCTCATTGCGGCGGTGACATCCGTGTGGGAAGCCGGGCGTTCAACTGCTCTAACTATGCGAATCAAGCTGCCCAATGCAATTTCGCCATCTGGCGCAACATCGGTGGCCATCAACTGACTTTGGCGGAAGCGAAAGAGATATGCGAGAAGCAAATCACTTCCTCTGAGTTAGAAATGTACCGCGAGGACGGCTCCATCTATCGCAAGCGGCTGGGGCTTTCCCCTGACAAACTTCAAATCGTGAAGATATGAGACCGGGAACATTGATAAAAGCCATCCTAATAGCCACCGTCCTGTTTTGGGGTGGCATTGCTTGCTGTTGCTTGGTCGGCTGTTCCGACAATCCGCAGAAGCGGGCGGTCGAAGTGGCAAAGACAGCATTGACGGCTTCGGTTGATAATCCGGAGTCGGTACAGATAAAAGGTATCAGCAAGGTGGATTCCGTGTTCGGCAGGGAGTATGTGACGATGAACGAGCAGATGGCCCTCTCGATGACCCTGATGAAACTCGGTCAGGAGGTGATGAAGGAGGATTGCTTGGAAAGCATCGACCCGGAAAACTGGGAACTTCCCGAACAGGTGAAGCAGCGGATGGATGCGATGACGGCACTCCGTGAACTGGTCTGCATGGGGATGCTTGAAAGTGGAAAATCCGATACCGACAAGGCAAAACCCTTCAACGGGTGGAAAGTAAAGATAGAGTTTGAGGCGAAAGCCACTGACGGCACTCCTTACCATTCCGAATACTGGTTCATCTTGGACAAGGAGGCAAACTGCGTGGTCAAATCCTTTGAAATCCCCCTTGCCCTGAAATGAGAAACAACAATCATTAAAACGACAATCAAATGAAAGAACTGATAGAACAACTCGAACCGAAGATGATGGCATTGCTGCAAAATGCCAAGTCTCAAATGAAAAAAGGAAACAAGGCGGCAGGACTTCGTGCCCGACGCATATCGCTCGACATCGAACCAATGCTGAAACAGTTCCGAAAACTCTCTTTATCCGCTTCGCAGACAAAGGAATAGGACGCTTTTCTTCTTGAAACTCTTTGGGGAATCCCGGTGCTTTTGAACGGCATCGGGATTTTTTCATTTTATCCGGCAGTCATCTTGCATCCGGGATTTTTGATACAAAAATACGGAGCACCGGCACAACGGCAAGTGCCGCCTCGCTTGGCTGTACGGCAAACATCCGGCAGCCTTCCGCAATTTGTGCCAAATTGGGTATTCCGTCCGTTTCCCTTCATCCACACTTGCCTGATGTTCCTCGTGGTACTCCGTGAGGAAGGCATCAAAAAATTCCCTGAAAGCAAGAAGCCAAAGGCTTCAAACAAAAGGGAAAAAGAATTAGAAATCAGGAACAATTAAAATTATCGGAACAATGAAAGGAACAGCACAATTCAAGGAAATCATCAAGAACTATCTTGATAATCGGGCGAAGGAGGATGAACTTTTCCGTGCCAAGTACGAAACCACGACACGCACCATTGACGATGTGGTCACTTTTATACTCAATGAGGTACAGCAGTCGGGATGTTGCGGATTTTCAGACGAGGAGATTTTCTCAATGGCGGTTCACGTAGTGGATGAGCCTACTATTGAAATTGGCAAACCCTTGCAGTGCGGTGTGGTGGTCAATCACCATATCGAACTGACGGAGGAGGAAAAGGCGGAGCAAAGGAAAGCTGCCCTGAAACGCTATCAGGACGAGGAACTACGTAAAATACAACAGCGCAACTCCAGACCCAAGGTGGTCAAACCCCAAGCGACCCAACAACCCGAACTTTCACTTTTTGATAACTTTTGAGCCATGAAACCGAGAAACAAATTTGAGAAAGCGGTGACAGTTTCCAATGAGAAGTTGACCGCCATCAGTGATAAAGCCGAGGAATGGGCAGTTAAGAATGTGGTGAAGCATATCGCTTTCCGCACATCGGGGCATAAGTGTACTTGTGGCGATTGTGGTGAGAAGTTTGAACACAAGGGAAAAGGGAATGTAACTATCCGTTGCCCTCATTGCGGACACAAAATCGAAATCATGGACACGCTGAAACGCAAGTGGAAAGAAACGAACTACTTTTCTACCCTTGAAGCCATTGACGGCTTGCAGGTGCAGAGGGTATTCCTTTTGTCGGCTACCTATCGCAAAGGAAAGCCAATGACAACAGATTGTGGAGAGGTGTGCCGTATGTGGCTCAATGCACAAGGCAAGGTAGCGGTCACTGCAAGAAAAAGAACCATGGGGTATTATGTGGACAGCTTCAACTGGGCTTCGTCCATTGAGTTGAGAAACTTGTACGATGTACACTGGTGCATTTCAGACACCTACATTTATCCCCGTCATTCACTTATTCCCGAACTGAGACGCAACGGATTGAAAGGCAGATTGCCAAATAACTGCCACCTATGCAGGTTGATGTCGGCTTTACTATCTGACAATAGGATTGAAACGCTGATGAAAAGTGGAAACCGCAGGGCGGTAGCTTATTTTGTGAACCATCCACTTGACCTTGATGTCAGTTGGGCATCTTACAAAATAGCCACACGCCACCATTATGTGCCGAAGGATTACGGAATGTGGTGTGATACCATTCGCTTACTTGAAAAGTGTAGCAAGGACATTCACAACATGAAATACATCTGCCCGAAAGACCTTAAAGCGGAACACGACCACTGGCTTCACAAGGTCAATGCAATAGAAAAGCAGCGCAGGGACAAGGAGAAGCTACAAAGAGCCAAGCAACACGAAGCGGACTTCTACAAGAACAAGTCGTGCTTCTTCGGTATCGTCATCAGCGACAACGACATTGAAATTTCCGTATTGGACTCTTTGGAAGCATACAAGGCAGAGGGTGAGAAGATGAAGCATTGTGTATTCCAATGTGAATACTATGCCAAGATGGACTCTATCATTCTGTCGGCTCATGACCTGCAAGGCAACCGCATCGAGACGGTGGAGTTCTCACTCTGTCAAGGCAAGGTGATACAGAGCCGTGGAGTGTGCAACTCCAATACGGAGTATCACGACCGCATCATCAAATTGGTAAATGACAATGCCCACCGCTTCTTGGAGGCAAGGGCTACCGCATAAGTTCCTGATAATTGTTCTGCAATCCCGACTTGTGTTGTGAAACATGGGTCGGGGATTTTCGGGAAACAAGAAACGGGCAACAAAACGTTACCACAAATGTATGGGAGGCAGGAAAGCCCAGTCTCATTTTTTTCTTAAATAACGTCTTTATAATTATAATGCCCAAATTTTCGTTCAATGCCTGCCTTGGATGTAGGCACACCTGTTTCACGGGCAAATTTTTGTTTTACCTGTGTAATACCTAAGGCTCTCTTTAATGAGAATGAAAGACCTGAGATTCTTGTATTTGTTTTTCCTTCCATTTGTTGTTTGTATTTATTATTCCCATTCATCATCTCCTTCTATGGTTAAAGAAGACAGAGGTTGAATAGCGTTAATTTCATTATAAAGAATATTTTGAAGCACATTGAGTAGCTCATCTGTCTTGTTTTGTTGAAAGATATGAGAAGAATCATCTGTAAATCTTAGTAAAGAAGGAATATCTGCATTGTTTCCAATGGCTATTGCATACTTATATGCTTTAATAAAATATTCATTCGCTTGAAGGGTTTCAATACCTTCATCATAATCATCTGTAGGACATCCATCACTTAGTAATATGATACAAACATCATCATTTACAGTAGACATGTCAGAGATAAGTCTCGAATGCAATTCAAGACAAGTCTTACCTAATGGAGTCATACCTTTAGGGGTTAACTTTATCCATTCAAATTCTTGAATGGATAAAGATTTTTCGTACATCCATTTTGGCTCTCTGCCAAAGGATAAAATTGATAAGACTATATGTTTTTTACTGCTATTGGCACATTGTTGCAACTCTGTGACAATGTTTGCCATTGCATCATTGAGAGCTGCAATTTTTGCACCCTCCATACTACCTGATGTGTCAAGGAGAATATAGAACCTCATATCTGTATTTATCGAATCAATATGACAATATTTAGAAGAACCGATATAAAAATGGCTACAAGACATAATACTACCATCTTTTTAATGTTTGCATTTTCTAATTTTACAGCAGTCACTTCTGATAGAAGAGATTGTTTGTTCTCGTCTATGATTTGTGTAGTAGCCATTCCGAGTTGTGTTGATACTGAAGTAACTTCATTCTTTACAGTACCAAGATTACCATCTACAGCGTTAAATCTGGCAGACATTTTTTCTGCAGACGGATTATTACCTTGAATAATGGCAGATAAAATATCCATCAACTCCTTATGATTAGATTCACTATTGCTACTCAAATCATGGATTCTTTTATCAAGGTCAAAAATAGAGTTCTTTACTGAATAGGTTTCAGTTTCTATTTTTACAAAAACTTCAGTATTGTATTGTTTCTGAAGATTCAATACACCCAGCAAATCACCTTTCAAGTCAGAAAAGGCTTTTAGGTGTGTGTTCAGTTTATCTTGGAATTCATCTGTTGCAGATTTTAATGAACTTTTAACAGATGATATGGTGTTATTAGCATTAGTTTTAACCTCATTCTCTATAGCAGAGACTATTGATTGAAATTCAGACAAAACATTTGCTATGTCGCTTATTTCTGTTTGAACCTTTTCGTTGAACAGTCCCAAAGTTTCGGCAATATTTTCTTTTACAGAAGTAGCTGCCTCATTGCAGTTGGAAGCAAAAGTGTTTTTGATGGACATGAGTTCACTACTCATGACAACTAATTTGTCGTTTATGTTGATAAACACTTGTTCCACTTTTGCAGACAACGTACTCTCTAATATTTGCTGATTGCTTTTTATTGCAGAAACAATAGCATTAAACTCTTTAGAAATGCCTGCGAGTTCTTGTGTTAGATTTGCAATTTGGAGTTTTGCTCCATCGTATGCAGCTACGGTCTTTTCTACCTGCTGTCTTGCCGATTCTACACTTTGGAGACTTTTCTCCAGATTTGAAAGGGATTTAAGAATATTTTGTGTATCCATTTTTAAACATTAGTTATTATACTGTTTTATAAAGTTTTCAGTCCATTGCGAATGACTCAATAATTCAGCTTGAAGAGCTAAATCTGATAGATGTTCGAGGTCATCTGACGATGCAAGATTCCGATTATGTGCATTCAACTCATTATAGAACCGATTTAACCCATTGAAGAACGCATCGCTGTTGGGAAATTTTTCTTTAAAAGCAAAATAACCCTCAATAAAACTTGCATCTAATTCATCCATCATGTTTTTATTGCTACCAACTTTAAGAGCAAGTAGGCAGAAGACATTAAGAAGGCATAATGCAGCATTAACTTCCGTTTCGCTTCGACGAATAAGTCTAATGGCACCTTGAAGATGCTTGATATTGTCTTTGGGAGTGCCTGATGTACCAATTACATCAGAATCAACAACCCTCATGTATTTATAAAGAATTTCGAATGAAGAATCCTTTCCTTTTTGGGTATCATCCAGCAATGAGAAATCTTCTCCTTCATCCGTTTTATATCCTTCACGTGCATATTTCGAGTTGAAATAATAATAAATTTCATCCTTCAAGTCTTCATTAATCTCCTTCCAATCTTTTGAAGAGTCAATTCCGACCAAACAGAAGTGTCTCATATCATCAATCGCACGCTTCCGCTTTTGAGCGACCTTATCATATATAAATTCAGTCAAGTAACCCAAGCATTTATGGATTTCATTCGCTCCTCGATGTACACTGGCTTTCTCTACTTCATTTTCAGCACGATCTTCAGAGAAGTAGCGCATTAGGAACTCCTTTAATCGTTCGTAATACTGCCCATTCTTCTTGCGTGTTGATAATATTCGGAATGATTGTTTTGAATAGTCTTGGGTGAAATCATCGATAAGGCCAATTACGCACATACGATAGATTGCTTTGGCTATATCCGCATAGGTGTCGTTCTGATAGGATATAATTGTAACAACTTCCGTCCCAACCTTTGCATCGAGAACCGTTGCTAGAAAACCGTTAACGGTTTTCTGTTCATTATCCTTATATTTTCTGTCATTGCCCAAAAAATAAGACATTTCCTTTTGAGATAGGAGTTCCACCATTTTCTTCTTTTCCTCAAACTCGCCTTTGAAGTTATTGTCGAAGAAGTACATGACAGTGTTATAATCTGCACCTTGGTACTCCAAGCACTCCTTAGGTATGCGATAATTATTGATTTTTAAATAGTCATACAAATCTTTTTGATATTGCCAACCACGCATACTTTTATCAACTAAGCGTAAAGAACAATCCTTATATTTAGAGCACGCCGGAACACATTGCCAGGTTTGTTTCTTATCGTTTATTATATTGTCTGTATTACATTTTAACTTGACAATATCGCTTAGAGGATTACATCTGTCGATATATCTGGGATCGACCGCAATACTGAAGCTATTCAATATTTGGTGCAAGTCCTCTTCCCTAAACCATTTGGATTTAATCACACTGATAACATCTGAATATCCGGGAAACCGTTTATTAACACGTGCCAAGTTATAATCTGACATAAAGATTACAGATAGAGCCATCTTACGGTCACGGCCTGCACGTCCGGCCTCTTGAACAAAACTTTCAAGTGAACTGGAGTAGTTAAGGTTGATAGTAAACCTGACATTGGGTTTGTCAATGCCCATCCCGAAAGCCTTTGTGGCAACCATAATGGGGACTTGGTTGTCACGAAACTTCCTCATATTCTCCATTGATTTGTTTCCCATCTCTTGCCCCTCCATTGACGTTCCGGAGAATGTACCCACCTCACATAAAGAACTAAGGCTAGACGAATTCACACTAACACTAATACCGGAAGAGTTGACATGAGGACAAAATATAATCCCAGCCTGTTCATATTCATCTTGTTGAACATAAAAGTCATCGGGCATATCCGCTTTTAATATCGAGGCATCTTCAAGGTCAATACTTTCACGCTCTTTAAATCGTGAAAGTATATTTTTCAATGACGCATCGGATTGAAGCTCTCGTATATATTGAGGTACCTTCTTGATAAAATTGACCAAGTACTTGTTTTTCTGTTCGTGAGCCGACCAACTATCACCAATATTTACTGCATAAGGATAGCCCTCTAATATGCCTTTAGAATCATAAAATTGGTCCTTCTTGTACTCAACCTCAATACGTTCGACCTTGTATTGCAGTTCTAAACGATTGCTATTCTCGTATCGAACGATGGTGTTAGGGTCAAGTTCAAATGCTCCATTACCAGACAATTCACGTTCCACATCGGATAAGACATCAAACGAAGCTGTTGCTGTAAGACCAAACAAGGTAATTGGTCGCTGTTTAGCACGAACATAACTATACAAATTACGGCCAAGATGAAGATAGGAAAATCTAAAATCCTGTCCCCATTCAGATACACAATGTACCTCATCTATAACTCCATAAGAGAAATAGACATTAAGTTCATGCATATTTTGAAGTCGCTCACGGAACTCGTAAATACACAAACGTTCAGGAGACATAAACGTAAATATCACTTGTGAAGACTCCATCATTTGTTCGTGTTGTGCACGTTCTTCTGCTCCAAGCTCTGAATTTATATAGGTACAGCAATCAATTCCGGTGGCAAGTAGGCCATCATATTGGTCTTCCATTAATGATTTCAATGGATCAATAATGACAGTAATGCCTGGTTGCAGCATAGCAGCCATTTGATAAGTAAGGGACTTCCCTCCACCGGTAGGCAGCAATCCAATTACACCCTTATTTTGCAAAGCACGGTTGAGTATGGGTAACTGTCCCGGTCTGAATCCGACCTTCCTAAACATCAAATTCAAGAAATATACAAGATGCTCCTCTTGTTCCTTGATTGCCACATGACCTATAGAAGCATCTACTTTGGTAATCGGCTTGTATACTATGGTATCAGTGGTATAAATTTCACGGACAGAGTATATTGTTTTTGAAGAACGGACATTAAAATAGCATTCGTTCTTGGCCTTAAATTCCGAAAATTGAACATTCTCCGCATCAACATCTTCATCTATGGCTATATCTATTACCATATCAAAAGGCTGTTCCCTATTTATCTGATTGACTTTCTTATATACTTTTTGGCCTAAGTGTAATTTTGACTTGGGATAGTGAGGAGATAAGATATATAACTCAATATCAGGGAACTTAACACTGTTGTAATCAAGTGTCATTGCCGTAAGATGATTGAACATCGTTTTCAAGTCCTCAAAAGCCAATGCTGCACAAGGAACATCGCATTCCTTGACCAACACCCTCCATTGCTTTGACTCGATTGAGATACGTTCCGTAAGCAACGCCTCTATTATCACTTTCTGAAGCCTTGCAATACAAATTGGAATCTTACGCGATAACTCCTCGTTATCAACCAACTTATCGGCATCACATAGTTTATATCTTACCGTTCCATAGCGTTCTGTTTTCTTGCTAAAGTTGAATACCTCATTAATTTTCTCTTCGACAAAAGGACTACATTTTGTTGGCAATCCTCTTGTAATGATATTGCTAAGTACAGCAAGAATTGGGTTAATGTCTTCGTAAATACTGGCACCAATATCAAACGGAGCCAATACTTCAAATGCAGAGTAACGATTCCAATAAGCCAACTCACGAGCCTTGTCCTCAAACTCTTGAATGGCATCAAGTCTATATGAAGCATGGAACTGTCTTGGAGGGTAAAATGACAATGGAACGAGGAAAGGCTTCCCGTCCTCACGAATCATCTGAAATCCCTTCGTGACACAACTATACCACTTGCCATTAGTTATTTGTCCATATTGAGCATTGCGTACATCTGAGAAAACAGACGTGCTTCCAATATTAAAGTACTGACAAAAAGCATCAATACGGTTGTTCCCAAAATTCAATGGGCCAACACATAAAAAGTATTGCCGATAACCGGAATTACCTATCATCAAAGCTAATTCCTTCAAATCGATAGCAGTAATATCAAGTATATTCGAAAACAGGTGAATGCAGATGGGCTCTTCTATATGAAAGCCACCAATAGCACGAGCATTAGTTGCAATCGAGGGGAGATAATAGTTTTCGGCTTCAATATAAACAGCATCAGCATCCACCGCATGTTCTACATTAAATTTGGCTCGGGCTAAAGCTGTTTCAGAAGGTTCTACCAAAGTAATCTTCTGAATTTTACTTTCCAGCTTATGCTTATGCAAATAATCAATGAAACAAACAGTAGCTATACCTTGTCCACATCCCCAATCTATAATCTCAAGATTTGAGTCCATTTTTTCAAATGGAAAATCGTTCATTATTCGAACTAATTTTCCTTTGTGCATTTCCCCATAAGAAGCCATGTAACAGCAAAGTTGCTCTTCTGATTCCAAGCAAGCCGTTCCATGTTCCAACCCCGGATAACTCCACGGTCTTTGCTGATAAGCAGTAGGCACATAATTCTTTGCTGTTCGAATTATATCATTCAAACAGATACGTCCTATTGCTTTTATGTCAGATATATAGCTCATATATTTACTTGCCTAAAATATTCTCTTCGTAAGGATTTACCTTATGTTTCTTCCAATTTTGAACAGCAGTTTCCTTGTTGCTGTTTGCATAACAGTATTCGCATAGATGGGGGCATGTGTTATACTGGCCGATGTCCTTGCTGTTAATGCATCCACAGAACTGCCGTTGCCCTTTATCTTTGTTATCCTTTCTTCGGATGGCATATAGGGTGTCGGTCAATTCTATTGCTCCATTGGGTAATGGTTCAAATTCTTTTCCAAAATAGCTTATTACAGACATATTCAAGAATTTCATCAGAGCAGGGTCATTATAAGCTATACGAGTAATCAACTCATCATCCACACACTTATTATGTGCAATTCCATAATAATCCAAGTCAATTTTTTCACCACATGTAGCAAGTTGATATCCCCATTTTCGATTTAACTGAGCGAGTCCTTTGGCAAATTCGTTCATGGTCTCAGAAGTAAACTCGCGATAATAAACATTGTTTGCTTCTAAGTTTGCTCGCACTTTGCGATATGAAGCAATATCGGCATAGCTAAACACCAGTTTCTCAGTAAAACCTTGTAATCGGTCGCCTATATATTCCACCTTACGCAACAAATCTGATACAGAAATATTATCAGTTAGCACAAGAGGGTCAAAACGCCACATCACATGCCCTTTACCCAAAACTTCAACAAGTTGCTTGAAGGTATCTATTCGCTCATCTAACTTTGGTACACCCTTTTCAAGTCCTTCGCTAACGTAGTCGTTTAAGGTAAACTGTATGTAGCAGTTAATCTTCTTTTCTTTCAACATCCGCAAATAGGGTATAAGAGGCTTGGGATTCTTTGACCAAAATACAATGAATCTCGTATTTTCAAAACTCACATAGCTTTGTACACCATTAAATGGGTTCGTCCATGCGCAATAACCTATTTCAAGACGTTTGAAGAACCAGTCAGCATAAAAAGCAGGTATATCTGTACTTCTACTGGCTGATACGATAACAGGAGCTTGAGCATCGACAAATTCTCCATTGTCTCTTTTTATTTTAATTTTATCCCATGCCATAATTTACATATTTACTTCTTGCGTAATGATTGTTTATGTATATGCATTTATTTGAAATCGCTTATATACTGCTTCATTTTATCCAAATCGTCTTTATATATGCGTTTACTATCAGCACATAATTTATAATGTTCCAAGGCGTCATATTTACTACCTTTTACATACCCAAATAATATCATTTCTGCAATATTGTAATGGGCAAAATCTGAATTAGCACGTTTAAAGCACAACCTTGCTTTATCATACTGTTTCTCTAAGACGTGATATACTCCTAATGAGTTAATACCTTCGGAGCTATTGCAATTCTCTAACCATGCAAGTTCATCCTTGAAATGGTAATACCCTCCCATGGAGTCTTTAGTGTTTTCTAATTTAACTATTTGGTAAAATTTACTATAATCTTTCTTTGTTTCGCTATATTCATGCCATTTTGTTGTTACTTTTCCACATAATTCTGATAATAAATTATCGATGTCATCAATAGAAATCGTTGTAGGTTCTTCAAGCGGAATCCTATTGTTGGTGTTTACGAAATCATATTTATTGTGATTTGGTTCATATGGTGAATTGTTTTCAAAACGTTCATATCCATCACCTATAGATGGAGAAGCAACAAGATGACCTTTCCAGTAAAGTTCAAGTCTTTTAAAATCTTCTTCAACATTTTTCTTGTAATCGAAGTACATTCCTGACAAATTGAAATCCAAATTATCTTCAATTTTTTTAGAGGGAAATGCTGCTATTTCTAATTTAAGTCCATCGATATCTTCACATTTGAAAATTATATGAATACCATGTCCACTTCCAGATCTTACTACCCATTGATAATCTTTGGGTAGGTTTAAAAGATAGAGGCAATACTCTATAAAAGAATCAAACTTATTATTTGGGCGTTCCCTTGGATTACTCCAGAATTCATATCCACAACCTTCAAAGCAACCAAGGTCATCGATGTCTATAGCTCTGATATTATTGTAACCACAAATTATACCTAAACCTGTTTTACCTTTCCAACATAGATTTGAAATATAGTTTTTGTCTTGATGTATGGTAATATAATCTTTCCAATTCCCTTCAACCGGATTTTTGAATGAATTAAAAAATTCTTCTTTCCTATAATAAACTTCCGAATACCAATCATATGTTTCTTTTAATCTTTCTGAACCTTGAATCTGGGTAATGTTTATCCCCATAATATTATAGATATACGCACTAATATTTAATCGTTGTTCAAAACC
>ULXV01018088.1_pt1 | contig 55861 bp, 40 predicted proteins | sample 1961601 | NCBI WGS metagenome assembly ULXV01 (sample SAMEA4835847, study PRJEB28245) | human gut metagenome | biome: gut microbiome; material: fecal sample | place: Denmark | collected 2008 | reverse complement strand
CAGCCGATAAAATTGTCGTGGCGGAATATAGAATGGTTACAGCCTATGAATAAACTAAGTAGAGGAGCCTTTGCTATTATGGCAATGTGCGAAAAGGCCAAAGAAAACTTTGGTATCACTATTGACCCACGAGCCGGAAACTATGCTTTTTGTTGGGGCTTTAAAATAAAGAAAGATCAAGCAAAACGTGAAGGCTACGATAAAACTCATGTACAAGGTACAGTGGTCTTTGATGATGACTTCAATGGTTGTCCTCATTGTGGTTCTAAGAACTTCTATATTTGCAATCGTTGCGGAAAGGTGGTTTGCTACCATGGTCAAGAAGTAGTGACCTGTCCTAATTGTGGAAGTTCAAGTACCCTGCAAGCAACAGAAAGTGTTGACTTGACAGGCGGTGGATTCTAATATTAACAATCAAATAATTAAAGAATATGTTAGAACTAAAAACTGGAGAAAAAGTTACCCTAACAAATGGTTCGGAAGCAACCATTTTAAAGGAACTCGGACGTGGTGGACAAGGAATTGTCTACCTCGTTGAACTTGGTGGGCAGAAGATGGCTCTCAAATGGTATCTCAACAAACCAATTGATTGGTTCTATAGGAACCTTGAAGACAATATAGCAAAAGGTGCTCCATCAGAGGCGTTCCTTTGGCCTGAGTATTTAACGATGAAGAAAGATGGATATTTCGGTTACGTCATGAAGCTACGTCCACAAGGTTACTTTGAATTTGGACAATATCTGCTTGCACGCGCTCAATTTAAATCGCTGGATGCTATTGTGAATGCAGCTATGAAAATATGTGAAGGTTTTAAGTCACTCCACTTATCAGGACTAAGCTATCAAGACTTGAATGATGGTAACTTCTTTATTCATCCAGAAACTGGTGATGTACTTATCTGTGATAATGACAATGTGGCACCCGAAGGAGAAAATTCCGGAATATTGGGTAAAGCTCGTTATATGGCTCCTGAAGTAGTTACTGGTAACAAAAAGCCAAGCAAACAGACTGATCGATTTTCACTGTCTGTAGTGTTATTCTTACTTTTCTATGGCAATCACCCGTTGGAGGGAGCACGTGTATTGGCTTGTCCTTGCATGACAGAGAAGTACGAAAAAAGATTCTACGGTAGTGAAGCAGTTTTCATATATGACACAACAGACAAGAGCAATCTGCCAGTCAGAGGCGTTCATAACAACGTAATGAAAAAGTGGCCCGCTTTCCCTGCATTGCTTCGCGAAGCTTTTATTCGAGAATTTAGTCAAGAATGTCTCAAAAATCAGGATGCCCGCTGTTTAGAAAGAGATTGGCAAAAGATTATCCAAAAGATGCGTGATATGCTTGTGGTTTGTCCACAATGCAAACAGGAAACTTTTGTGGAAGATATGAGTACTGCAAAGTGTGTGAATTGCGGTAAGGATGTGACGGTTTCAGGAACGTTAAAATTCAATGACCGTAATGTCTTGTTGACTCCAGACACAAAGGTTTACATTGACATGGACAACAAACCTGATATGCAAGTTGTAAGTGTTTCGGGTGATAAATATCCCGTGCAATTGAAGAACATAACATCGAACAATTGGACAGTTGAAACACCAAGCGGAAAACTTAAATCCATAGAGCCGAATAAATGTATGCCAATTAAAGCCGGATTAAAAGTCAGTTTAGGAGGCACGATTAAAGGCGAAATAAAATAAAAACATACGATAATTAATTAATACATTACATTATGGGACTGTTAGACAATGAAAGCATTCCAAGAAGAAAGATGACCCTCTTCTTTGTCATCGACACATCCGGCAGTATGGTCGGCAGTAAGATTGGTAGCGTGAATGATGCCATCGAAAATGTTTTGCCAATAATCGGCGAAATCTCAGATGAAAATCCAGACGCAGAAATCAACGTAGCAGCATTAGAATTCTCAACCGGTACTCGTTGGCTCTATGACGAACCCAAAGAAGCTAAAGACTTTATCTGGCAGAAGGTTGAAGCAGATGGCTTAACCTCACTGGGTGAAGCATGTGAAGAACTTAACAAGAAGTTATCAAGAAACGGTGGCTTCATGTCAAGCCCTAGCGGATGTTTCGCTCCTGCTATTATCCTTTTGTCTGATGGTGGACCTACCGATAATTTTGAAGGTGGGTTGAAGTCGTTGCAAGGTAATAGCTGGTATAAGAATGCCATCAAGATTGCCATTGCCATCGGTGATGATGCCGACAAAGAGGTGCTGAAACAGTTTACAGGTTCATTAGAGGCTGTAATTACCGTTCATAATATTGATGCTTTAAAGAAGATGATTCGCATCATTGCTATCACATCTTCTCAGATTGGTAGTAAGAGTACTTCTGCTACTGATACTACAAAGCAGGAGCAGGTAATTGAAGAAGTCAACAAGGCTGCTACTGATGTTGCCGGTGCTGAAACTGCGTCAGCCCCTGCCGCAGCTCCAGGCAGTGGTGACTCTTATGACGAATGGGATTAACCGATAAACCCAAAGCAATATGAACTGCATAGAACATTTTTGCCAAGGGGAAAGCCATAAGTCAAGTGATAAACCTTGCCAAGACTATGCCTATGCTGAGTCCAATCCGGGACTCAGCATGGCCATAGTGTGTGATGGTCATGGAGGACAACGATACTTCAGAAGCCAAATGGGTTCTCAATTTGCTACAGAGATTACAAGAGAAGCTCTTCGTGATTATGTTGAGAATATGGCTTTATCATTCAAAGACAAAGAACAAAAATCTGTCTATGACGGAGCTTCGTTCACATCTTATAGTGCCGCAAACGCCACCAATATACAGGTGGATTGTGATGCACACAAATCTTTGATATGGTTGTTCTCTTCAATTATCAGTCAATGGAATCTCCGAATCACACAACATGCAATGGAGAATGACCTATCCGACTGGGAATTGAATCATGTCGAACAGAAATATCTGGATGAATTCCAAGAAAAAAGGAAATCGGAAGATGCTACTTTCGAAAAGACTTATGGCTGTACGCTGATGGCGTATGTACAAACACCGGACTATTGGTTCGCATTCCATTTAGGTGATGGAAAGTGTATATCAATGCGAGTGGTTGATGATAAACTTGTGTGCGAACAACCTATCCCTTGGGACGAGCGTTGTTTCCTAAACAAGACGACTTCGTTGTGCGATTCAAATGCCTTGGATGAGTTCCGCTATTGCTATCAAGGAGATGGGGAGTTCCCCCTTGCCATGTTCCTTGGTTCTGATGGCATGGACGATTCTTATGGTGATGGCTACAATCTATACAACTTCTATATCCAGCTTTTCAAGATTATTATCCGTAATGGAAAAGATAAGGCTGAAAAAGAGCTTGTAAAGTCTCTCCCTATTATAAGCAAAATGGGCAGTAAGGATGATATGTCAGTTGCAAGTATATATGATGATACAAATCTGACAGAGACGTTTTTCCTGCTCACTGAATATCAAAGGGAAAGGCTAAGTGAGCTTTTAAATGATGTTGAAGATAGAATCTTGAAGCTGGAGAAGAAGATAGAATCTGTTAATGACTATAACAGTTTGGACAAATCCGAACAGATTAATATTGATTATGCCAACAAGGATTTATCTAAGGCTAAAGAGAAAGCACAAAAACTTGATTATAAAATTCGTTCAATTAAGGGCGAAGAAACAAAGTATAAAAAACGTCTAAAAGAAATCGACCCGGTTATCTCTCCCTCTGAAGCTGATTCATCGATGGAACTGATAGACGAAGACGATTCAATAGACAATTAAAACTGAAAGATAATGGGTACTTGCAAGTATTGCGGACAAGATGCTGGTTGGTTTTCACGCTCACATAAAGAGTGTGAAGAGAAGCATGCTCAAGGGTTAAACGATTTTAGTGCTGTGGTAAGTGCATACTTTACTACAAGGACTTCTGCTGCTAATGTTCAATCGTCAAAGAACAGATTGAAGATTGATGCATATCTGTCAGATGATGATGTTTGTGAAATAGCTGATGCTGAAATCCGCCGTTATACGGCAAGTATCCATCGTCCTTTTTCTCCGGCCTCAATTAGATTGATGGATGATTTCTTGAATGTCGTTGGTGTTTCATTTGGTAAGATTAACAGCAAAGGGGCTGCAATCGAGGAATAAAGGCGGTATAGCTGATATTCAGTTAATTAGGCGGTATGCTTTTCATTTACAAAGGCTTACCGCCTATTGTGTTTTAAAAATGTACGTGCATTTTGCACAAAAAATGAGTAGAATAAACGCAAATGTTGTACAATAGTTATGCAGTTTTGACAACAGTGTTGTACAAGTGTTGTACAAATGCTTTCTCCGTATAGTCAATAAGTTACGGACGTTTTGCCCCAATCACATTGAAACACGGAACAGTCGCTTTGGAACACAGTACACCCAAACAGAATGTTTAATTATAAAATGAATATAAAATGGCAACATTGAAAGCAGTAGTGAGAACGGCACGGGCTGACGGATTTTATCCGGTGTATATCCGGGTGACTCATCATCGAAGCTCTGCGTTCATTAAGACAGACAAGATGGTGACGAAGAAGGAACTCACCAAAACTAATGAGATTAAAGACCCGTATGTTTTGCAATTCTGTTCGCAGAGAATATTGGAGTATACGGAGAGACTTAATAGCAAAAATATCGAGCATTGGACAGTCAAGGAAGTAGTCGAGTTTCTTGCAAGTGGGAATGATGACGTTTGTTTTTCAGATTATGCACGAAAGCATATCAATCGAATGATTGACAACGGTCAACAACGTAATGCTAAAAACTATCAGCTGGCATTGCAACATCTGGAGCGTTTTTTAGGAACAACGCAGATAATGTTCTCACACCTTACATCGCACTTGATGAATAGGTGGATTAAGTCGCTTGAACAGACACACCGAGCTAAGGAGATGTATCCTATCTGTATGCGACAGGTATTTAAAGCTGCTATTCTGGAGTATAACGACTATGATAATGGGATTATTCGTATAAAGACTAATCCATGGGTGAAAGTGGAGATTCCTTCGGCAGATCGTGCAGAAAAACTAGCCATTACACCCGAAGCGTGTCGGGAATTCTTTTCATTTCCTCTGCCGGAAAGTAAGATGAAATATCCACAGACGGAGTTTGGACGTGATATAGCCATGATGGTGCTTTGTTTGGCAGGAATCAACACAGTTGATCTATACAATTTGAGAAAGCAGGATTATCGGAACGGCATCATTCACTATCAGCGTGCCAAGACAAAGAAGTTTCGTGCCGACGGTGCATATATGGAAATGCGCGTGCCGGCAATTATTCAACCACTCTTCGATAAATATCTCAATACGAAGGAGGATGACGATCGTCTGTTCAATTTCTATCAGCGTATGACTACATCTGACAGTTTTGGTTCTAATGTTAATAGTGGAATTAGGCAAATATGTGAGGCCATGGGAATGGCCAAAGAAGAACGGTATTCGGTCTATACATTCCGGCACACGTGGGGTACTGTGGCACAGAATGACGTGAGAGCTTCAATTGATGAAGTTGCATTTGCGATGAATCATGCTGCTGGACATAAGGTAACACGGGGCTATATAAAGATAGATTATTCACCTGCTTGGGAATTAAACGAGAAAGTGGTTGATTTCATTTTCTTCTCCGGTAAGACATCTGTTCGTGAGCAGAAGCAAGAAGATACGCATTTTAGATTATCATTCCGATATATGGTAAATGGGGCGGCTTACCACAATGGGCAGAAAGTTGCAGAGTTGACTGATGTAGGATTCAACAACGTGGACGATGTTATAGCACGACTTGTGACAATGTTACCCAAAGATATTCCTAACCGTTCTATGGTGATGTTTAAAATTGTCAATCTTGATAAGAATCAGACGGTAGTATATCAGCGGCAGAAAGGAAAGGGCTTCTGATTTTTTCGAACCTACAAGGAACTTTTTCTTTGTAGGTTTTTTTATGAAGAAAAGCGACATCCTTTCGGATATCGCTTTTAAGCAAAACTGTATTATACCCCTAAGGGTAAGCAACTCCTCGCGTCTAAAGTAGAGAGAAGTAGATTATTCTTCGTCGTCCTCTTCATCCCCAGCAAGTTCGACCAGCTTATCCTCAATGGTCTTTTTCGTCTCTGTTGCGACATCAAGTGTTGTTGTCTGCAATTTCGGTGCAACATAAGCTGTAAACTTTTCCATAGCTGCAACTCTATCTTTGGGGTCAAGACCGGCTATATCCTTCACGAAAATATCAGAATTGAAGTACTCGTCGAGCATTTTTGCAATTGCTCCACGGACTGTTGAGGACACCTTGTTAGGTGTTCCTGCTACTCTCCCTCCTGTTTTTCTTCCCTGTGCCATGAACTGTAAAAAGATAAAATGATGTTGCGAATATAAGGGCTTACTTTCGCACTCGAGGTATAACTTTTAATAATTAAAACAGAAGTCTTATGGGATTGATTGGAAGTGCTATAGGGGCAGCAGGTAGTATCTTTGGTGGTATCTCTGCATCGAAAGCAATGAAGAAAATTCAAAGAAACGTTGAGGCGCAGCGACAGAAGAACCAAAATTGGTATGATCGCAGGTACAATGAGGATTATACGCAACGAGCCGATGCGCAACGTATTCTCACGCAGACGGAAGAGAGTATCAAGAACCGTAATAAGCAGGCAGCTGGTATACAGGCTGTAATGGGCGGTACTGATGAAAGTGTAGCAGCTACAAAAGAAGCGAATAGCAAGGCTCTTGCTGATGCAACATCACAGATTGCAGCACAGGCGGATGCGCGCAAAGACAACATCGAGGCTACCTATATGCAGAATGACAATGCTTTTGTTGAGCAACTTAATCAATTAGAAAAAGGTAAGGCAGAAGCGATAGCCGGAGCCGTACAAGGAGTAACGAGTGCGGCAAGCAAAATGCCATTTTAATGTGTGGAGGTAACTTATGGCGACATATGATGATATATTAGGTAATGGAAGTGGCACACCTTTTCCGAAAGGTTCTAAAGAATGGCATGAACAGCAGCAAGACGGTTCTTCTGCACCTCCACCTGTAAAGGGTACACAGGAATGGGCGGAACAAAAAGCGGCCACCGCTCCTGTTGTTACCGCACTCAAACCTGACATAACTACTACACCGCCACCTCCGACCAAACAAGAAGGCTCGGACGGTGGTGCCCTTTCATACACCGAACTGTTCAAGAAGCTTAATCCTTATACTCCACCGACTGACGAAGAACTTGCTAAAGAAAAGAAAAAGCAAAAACGTGACCAAATTTTTGCGGCAATTGGTGATGGCATATCTGCTCTCTCCAATTTGTATTTTACAACGCAGGGTGCACCGAATATGTACAGTGGAAAAAACACAGCTTCGGAAAGGCTACAGGTTAGGTATGATCGATTAATGAAAGAACGTAATGAGAATGCCCGGGCTTATTTGAGCGGCCTGTTTGGTGCTATGCAGGCTGATGATGTCAAAGCGAGAGATGATCGTAATTGGAGACATCAGTTAGCACGCGAGAAAAGAGCCGATGCTATTGCGGACGCAAAGGAAAAACGAGATAACCAGATGTTTGACCTCAACGTTAAGCTCCAAAACAATAAAATATCAGCAGCCGAAGCTGATGCAGAACGTAAAAGAGTGGAGGCCGAATATGCTGATGATCTTGCAAAGGCTAGACTTGAAACTGAAAAGGCTAAAGTGGGTGCTTCAAAGGCTTCTGCTTCCGCATCCAATGCTAGAGCTGGGTATTATAACCGTGGTGGTAGTGGCGGCAATAAGAAAAGGATGACACTTACTATTGATGGTAAGACCACTTACTATGATACGAAAGAAGATTATGAGAGAGCGGTGCAGCGTGAGGCTAAACGGTTAGGTATTAAGACTCACCAATATGTGAAAACCACAGAAAATGATGTAATGGGGGCAAAAGAAAAGAATGTCTCTACTCCAAAACCTATCAGCCAACTTGCCGGTGAAGTTGAAACGGCATCGAATAAGAAGAAAAGTCCAACAGCCGGAGATAACAGTAGTAATAAAAAGAAAAGTCCAACATCATAAATGAAACATTATGCCTGAAAATGAGGATAAAATAAAGAAACTATACGATACGTTTGTTTCTGATGGTTACGATATGGAGAGTGAAGAAGATTTCCGCAAGAACTTATCGGATTCTACAAAACGCAAGGCAGCTTATGATGCTCTTGTGAAAGATGGTTATGAGATGGAACCGTTTGAAGAGTTTGAGAATAATATAGGTTTTGGAAAGATTCAAACACCTGCACCGGAGCCTGCTATACAAACAGAACAGGCGTGGCAACCTACCGAACAAGAAAAAGCAGAGATGATTGCCAGTACAAACCGTATGATGCAGAATGTGGAAACACAGATACAAGACGCAAATGAACGTGTAGATAATATACAAGAATACGGGTTGAATCCCGGATTGCAAACTAAAGAGGGTAAAATGCAGTTTAATCCTGAAAACGGGAAACTGGAAAAAACATATATTACTCCACTTGGTAACAAGACTACTAGTAAACCTCTTGCTGACATCGAGAGTTTCTGGTACCGACAAGCTGCCGATATGTCAATCGGCGGACAGTTACGCAAGGCTAATCTCCGTTTGCAGGAGTTAAAAGCTAAGCAAGCGGAAAGAGCCTCCGAAGTGCATAAGGAATGGGTAGAAGAAACGGAAAAGAACAAAGCGCCGCTCGCTGCCATATTGGGAGCAGCCACTTACACACCGCGCCAGCAATCAGACAAGGAAAACAGCGCATTGAGAGTAGCCATTAGAGAAACAGAAGAGCTCATCAAGAACCTTGAAGAACAGAAAGACCGTGAAAATGGGGTTGATGTAGGCTTTTGGCGTGGTTTTGGTCGTACTATGGGTGATGTACGCACGTGGGATTTCGGTATGGGTGATATGGCGGATGCTATGACCATGATGAATGCCGACAAATTTAAAGGTGATAATGCCACAGAGGGCGAGCGTGAATCCTATGATATGATGATGGGTGCAATCCATGAGAAACAACAGGCAGAGGAAAGATACGGTGGAAATGCCGACTTTTGGAACAGAGCCGGTGTCATGACTGGATATATGCCTTCATTTATGTTGGATTTCATTTTGACAGGTGGCGGATTTAACGGTTTGTCTACATTCTCAAAAGGAAGCACTAAAGTCGCCGCAAAGGTCATAGGTAAAGAAACGGCTGAAAAAATGGCTCAACAGGGGTTCAAATCATATATTAAAGAGAATGGTGTCAGAGGGTTAGGACAGTACGCAACAGATTGGACTATCAAAGCGCTTGGGACAACTGCAGATGATTTGCTTGTACGTGCTCCGTTGATGACAAACACCATACAGGCAGGAAAAACGGTTTCTGACATCATTGACCGAAAGCTTGGTGATGTGGTTGTTGATGAAAATGGTAACTATGATTTCTCCAATGATAAGACCTGGGGAAGTGCAATATGGCAAGGTGAAGCCAATGCTATCATTGAGAATTATTCAGAAATGTTTGGCGCACATCTTGATCCCATTCTTACGCTTGGCAATATGAGTAAACTCGCCAATGTTCTAGGGGCAAAGCGATTGGGAGGTGTACTTTCAAAAGCAGATGCCGGTGCATTGAATAGTATAATGGGGCAAACTCATCAGATGTTCAATAAAATGGGTGTCAGTGATTATGTTGGTGAAGTATCAGAAGAATACTACGGTCAATTGTGGCGCACAATGCTCAATCTTGATGATGCTTATCAGCAGAATCCGGACGGCACACGTACTAACTTATTTGCAACTGGGCAATTCCACGGTGATATTTGGGGTGGAATGGCACTCTCTATGGGGTTGATGGGGGCAGGAAAACATACTCTGTCTGCTGCAAACTATGCTTCCATGAAGCATGGCGTGAATAAAGCGGACGCAAAGGTGAACGAAATGCTCGGCAATGAAATATGGGAGCCGTTGAGGGCTACGCTTGACCTTACCACCAACGAGAATGTGGGGGAAGTGGCGGAACTCATCGCCAAAGACCAGGAATTCACCACCGAGGAAAAAGCAGCCGTACTGGAGTATATGGAACACTCTTTGAACCTGCGCGGCTTCAACCTCGGCACACTCGCACAAAAGCGTGGAGGAGAACAAGATGAGAATGTGCAGGCGATGAACGAGAGCTATCTGGACGGCTACAATATCGCATCCCCACAGGAAATGAATGACGCAAAGAACATGCTTGACTACCAGCGTCAGCGGATGATTGATGTTGTGGGGACGAACAATGAAGCCCTTGAAGGTGATGCGGTGGACTGGCTGAATGAAGCGCGGAACGCACGTGAGACAGGCGATACCGAACGAGCCGGCACCATCATAGACTACCTCAACGCCAAGCAGGTATATGACGGAATGATTCAGCGCGTGCGTGATGATATAGACGGACGGGTGGAACAGAGCAATTCGATGATAGATGCACGTGTGAACCGCAAGACAGGTATGATACAGGGGGCAACCATGAAGCAGGATGAACGCAAGGTGTATGTTCTTAGTGGGACTCTTGTACCATATACGGATGGTAGCGGTGTAAGTGTGACTGATTCTGACAATAGCATCATTGTTCGTGATGCGGACACAGGTGGGCTTGAACAAGTATCTCCCGATGCTATATTGTCTATTGATGATGTACAAGACCCATACGAGCAGAAGGAGTTGGCTGCACAATCTATCAGAGAACAATTTGCACGTGAAGCTGCGGATAAGATTGATGGTGTTGTCACATTCAATCCGGGCGAAACCTATACCATTGCTGCTGAAGGCGGTTCGCAAATACAGGTCACAATAGTTTCAGATGAGAACGGAATCATAGACAATGGCGACGGAACTATCAATGTGACAGACGGAACAAATGTATTTCCTGTGGCAAAAGAGGCTATCCAACAGTCTGTGGACGCATTTAACATTGCACGAATCGCAGAGTTTGAGCAACAGAGAACTGAAGAAAACCTTGCTTTGCAGCAGGAAGAGCGGGAAGCAGGCCGATCGCAATATGCAATGAATGACCTTGTGACACTCCGTGATGAAAATGGTATAGGTATTCGTGGTAACATCACCGCCGATGTGGATGCCGATGGACTATATGAAGTTTATACGGAAGATGCCTTGAATGGTAAGCGTGTGAATATGTTTACCCGTGAAGAGCTTGATTCCATGCTGATAGAACACAATGGGCAACCTGTTGAGATTGCCAATTCAAGTGTGAATGATAATTCGGAAGTGGCAGCAAGTTCTCTGGAGGAACAGCAGTTGCAAGTGTCTGCATTAGAACGAATCCCCAAAGATGAACAAGGTAATCCTATCTATGAGCAGGCGGAAACTCCCGACCTTGCTTGGGATGCCATTGTTGAGCAGACAGAGGGAGACGAAGCTATGGCCCAGTCCGTGGCTAACGGAATGGTTGCGGACAAAGAAGCAGCATTGAAGAAAATCGAGAAAACGAAATCTGCCGGTGGAAACACTATTGCAGAGAAGATTGTAGCAGAGAAAGAACGCAAGGCGGCAATTGATGCAGCCAAACAGGAATTGTCCATTTGGCAAAAGATAGCCGGCACTGCCAACCGCAGAAAAATGGAAGCAGATGCGGAGCGCAGACGTATTGCCGATGAAGCTACCGCATTGCGCAAGGCGGAAGAAGAAAAATTGCGTGCAGAGCGTGAGGAAGCAGAACGCAAGGAACGTGAAGCACTTAACGGAGTTCCCGATATAGTGGAAGATGTTCCCAAAGATGCCCGTGCAAGAGGATATAGACGTGTAAACGGCCATAAGGTTGACAGACAAGAACCATTACAGGCTGTACAAGGTAAAGAGGTGAACGTGAAATTCAGCAATGATGTAGTGGTTCCTGGCAATGTAACCGTGATTGATGCGTCATTGTTGCAACCGAGTCATATACAAGGTGTGCGCAATTCTCTGCATTTTATTGATGAAGCACAACCAAAGGAACGCAATGACGAAGCAAGCGTATTGTCTGCACGGAAAATCGCCGAGAACATTCGTCCGGAAGAAATCACATCAAGTATTACCGCTTACACCGGTGCGCCGACCGTAAACGAACGTGGTGAAGTAATACAGGGAAACAACCGTAGTGATGCCTTGCGCCTGATGTGGGAAAGTCATTCGGAACAGGCCGAAGCATATAGGCAATACCTGAAAGACCATGCGGAAGAGTTTGGACTGCGTGCCGAGGACATTGCGCCCATACAAAGCCCGGTGTTGGTAAATATGCTTCATGTGGACGATACAGAAGCCCTCAATCTTGGTCAGTTTGTTGCACAAGACACAGAAAGTGGAGGTGTTGAACGTATCAAACCTAAAAACACCTTGCAGCGCATGGGAACCGAAATGCGTTCGTTTGCCAACCTGTTGCTTAGGACTTCGGATGATGAAATGTCGTTTGCCGGACTTGTGGATGCCAATGGTGCAAATGTTCTGAAATGGATGAGTCAAAGAGGTTTCATCAGTCACACACAATACAAGAGTGCGTTTGACAGCAAGGGCAACCTAACTCCTGAATCCAAGAATGATTTGCGTGGTATCATGTATCAAAGCATCTTCAAGGACGGCAGCACACGGTTGGAGGAAATGTTCAACGTATTGCCGGTAAAAGCACAAAAGGCTATTCTTGCCACTGCTTTCCGTGATTATGACAGTCCGAACAGTGAACGAATGGTAGATGAGATACAGAATTCCGTTCGTGCTTACTATGCTTTGTCCCAAGATAAAATGTTTGCAGAGGCAAAGAATTTCAAGGAAGCACGTATTGCTGTAGAAAACTGGAAACGCCAGTATCAAATGGATGATGTTACAGGGGAAAGTTATCTCCCTGCTGATAATTTCAGTAACTTTGTCTTGCATTTGGCCGCAATGTATAAAGGTGAAAGCCAAAGCTTCATTCAAAACACATTCGGCAAGATTTATGACCTTATACAAGGTACACAGGAAGAAACTCTGTTCGAACAGCCGGACAATACCCCTCGGACGCTCGTACAGGCTATTAAAGAAGCATTAAATTTAGATTACAATGGACAACAGCGAAGCAATGTATTGGTTGGCGATACTGCAACAAGCCAACGAGGGCAGCAAGGAAGCAATGGAGATCTTGCGCCAAGAGAACGAGTTGAGGACGGAAATGGGACAATCGATGATACAGGAAGAACTGAAAGCATTGGTGAACAAAGCGAAATAGAACCTTCTTTATCACAAGAAGAAATGCTATCTTCTGGTGATACTGACAATCAACTTAGTGCAAAAATAGCAAGACGCATTGAAGTTCAAGAAGATGATTGGGTTGAAAGCGGAAAGTATGGCGATACTTATAAACAGACAATTATTGTTGATGGTACTCATAAAGTTATAAAAGTTGATGCACCCGATACGAAAGGTAATTATACAGGTAGTACTTATGAGTATGACGGTCAAACATTCGGAGATTTATTGGATGTTGTTAATTATATTGATGCATCTTCGTCTTTAGCCAATGCCGTTGCAGTGGCAGAGAAAGAAACCGATACTACTCCTACGGAGAAACAGAAAGAAGCCGGCAATTATAAGAAAGGTCATGTGCAGGTTGGTACATTCAATATCACCACTGAGAACCCGAAAGGATCCGTTCGTAGTGGAATAGACACAGAGGGCAACAAATGGGAAACGACCATGCAGAACACCTATGGCTATATTCGTGGCACGGAAGGTGTAGACGGCGACCATATAGACGTGTTCCTCTCTGATGATATTGACGGGTGGAATGGTCGCAAGGTGTTTGTGGTTGACCAATATAACGAGGACGGCACGTTTGACGAACACAAGGTTATGCTGGGCTTCAATGAGGCTGACGATGCTGAAGCAGCTTACTTTGCTAATTATGACAGAAATTGGGCGAAGAAGCACAAGACAATGCTGACGGGCGTTAACTTAGAGGAGTTCAAGAAGTGGATAGAGAGCAGCCATCGCAAGACCAAGGCTTTTTCGGAATACAAGTCTGTAAAGACGATCGAGGGGCAGAGTTCCGGCACACAAGGCAACAGACTTTCAGAAGTCAAGTCCCGTATTGAAGAATTGCACAAGGAACAAGAAGCAGCGCACAACCGTAGCGACATTTTTGAGGAGGCTCGCATTATTTCTGAAATTAACGACCTCTTTACCGAACAACGCAAGTTGGAACAAGACGTTTCCAGTGAAGAAGCGACTGCACCGACTGATGCTCCGTACACCATTACTCCGGTGCAGTACATCACCAAGCGAGGTAAGGTGTTAGATATGCAACTTGTTGAGTTCCAATCGGAATTGCGCAAGGAAGTTCAAAAGCATGTAAGTATGTTCGCCAAAGAAATGAAAGGTTGGTGGGACAGGGAAAAACACGGCTTTATGATGCGTAGCGAAGAGGATGCCAAGCGATTAGCAGAATACGCAGTAGATGCACAAGGACAACCTCCCATATCAATGTTGGATATACAGGCTGTAAATGATGGTGATGTGCTGTTTACTAAACCCAAAGCACCAGCAAAGGATGAAAAACAGGATTACACCCCTGTATGGCAATACTCTGTTTCTGTTGATAAGGAAACCGGATATACGACTTTGACTCGCGATGATGTGAGCGGTCCCATACCTATTGGTGATGCAGGTTTTCGTCAGACAACCAACAGCCCGGAGGAAATGTTAGGCATTCTTCGCAATCCGCAGAATGGTATGCAAGAAGTTTTGGATGCAGTTGGTGTTCCGCTTGAAAATAAAATTAAGACCCGAGAACTTGATCGCAAGGCAAAGGATGAAATTCATGACAAAAGGACAGATTTCGTTGTTGATAAGGAAATGGATAACAGATATTCTGTTCGTACTTTGATGAAGATGATTGACGCGGAAAAGCAGGCTGTGATGGATTTAGGAGAGAAGCGTGGTGGAGACGTTTATCATGAAGGAAATATTATTTTCCTGACCAAAGATAGTGCAGACAAGTTTGCTAATGAAGCTCGAACTCTTATCAGCGATATGAGGAGTAAGCAGCAACAAGGCAATTCACAGAAAAAGACTGAAGCGAGTGGTAACCGTCTTGTTACTGATGAGCGTTATGCGGAACTTCGTGAGCGTATGCGTAAGAAGTTACTCGGTCAAATGAATATTGGTATTGACCCTGAAATACTTGCCATTGGCACAGAAATGGCTGTTTACCATTTAGAGAAAGGCTCACGGAAGTTTGCAGAATATGCAAAGGCTATGATTGTAGACTTGGGTGATTCCATACGTCCGTACCTTAAAGCATTTTACAATGGTGCGCGAGATTTGCCTGAGGTGTCAGAAAACGGATTGAATACTGACATGACCTCTTACGATGAGGTGCAGAAGTTCGACGTGGCCAACTTTGACAAGTCCGGCATTGATGCACTCGCCACCGCTGAAACTGTAACGAAAGAGGCGGAAGTGGCGGGGGAGGTTGAAGTTGCACAGGAACGTATAAAGAAAACTCGTTCAACGCGCAAGAAGAGTGAGAAAAAAACTGTAAATTTACAGCAGTCAAACGAGCTTGGTTTGTTTGGCAGTTTGTTTGATAATAACGAAACCAACAACGAAGATGGACGAATACACCAAGAAAGTACTAAGATTACAGGGACACAGCGAGAAGTCAATAGCGAAAATGGAGCTGGAGGAACGGATAGACGCAGCATGCTACCGCCACAAAGCGGAAACGCTAGAAGCACCGTACACATGGAGCGAGGAAGAGTGGACGGAGATTTACAAAGAGGCAGGGATGACGGACGAGGAAATCGTAGAGTACAGGAAGGAACAGGCGAAATACAACGGGGGCGAGGAACACGACTTTCCGATGATGCCATAGATGAACCGAAAAATACTCGCAATAATCATTCAGACCGGGGGACGAACTATGCTCCAACTTCGGTAGATGCACGCATAGAGGCCAATATTAAAGCTATAGAGTTGGCACAGCAACTTATTGAGAGTGGAGAGCTTGCTACTCCTAAACAAATGGCAGTACTTCGCAAGTTTAGCGGTTGGGGTGGTTTAGGTAAAGTATTTAGTGATAATACATATTCGACACGTCTACAGCAGTTGATGGGCACAGAAGCCTATCAAGAAGCTGTAATGAGTGCTAATAGTGCGTATTATACCCCTGCTTATGTTGTAGATACTCTTTGGGATATTGTTACACAAATGGGTTTCAAGGGTGGTTACATTCTTGAAGGTTCTGCAGGTATCGGAAACATTTTGGGGCAGATGCCTACAAATATCAGCGAGCACAGCGACATCCATGCTATTGAGATTGACGGGACTTCGGGTGGTATTCTCTCACTCCTTTATCCTGATGCCAAAGTAGAGATACAGGGTTTTGAGCAGACACGTATTCCTAATGGAAGTGTGGACTTGGCTATTACTAATGTTCCGTTCGTTACCGGACTCCGTGTGAATGACACCACGGGCGACAAAGACCTGTCGAAGAAATTCCACAACATACACGATTTCTGTATAGCAAAGAATGTGCGCAAACTGCGTGAGGGCGGTTTGGGTATCTTCATCACGTCCAATGGTACGCTTGACAACAGTAAGAAACTCCGTGACTGGATTGTGGGCGAGGGAGGCGCAGACTTCGTGGGTGCTTTCCGCATGCACAACAAGACTTTCGGCGGCACCGGAGTAACCTCTGACATCGTTGTTATCCGCAAGCGTGTGAACGGGCAGAAGTCTGTCCATGCCATTGATGTAAGTGATGTGAGCGGAGAGCGCATGGCAGAGTACGATACCGGGGAAACACGCAAGGTTAAAGGCAAGGAGATACCAGTCATTAAGCAGCTTTCAATGGACTACAACCGCTATTTCATTGAACACCCCGAAAACATGGCAGGTGAAATGCACTTTGCATTTGAGAAAGGCGATACTTTCCGCCCGACCAGCAAAGGTTTATATCCTAAACAGAATAAGAAACAGGAAGAAATGTTGGCTGAATTTGTCCGCTCATTCCGTGCAGAGGAATTTGGTGAGCGCAATACCGAGCTTACCACCGATGTAATGCCCGGCAAGAAGATTGGCGAAGTGTTTGTCAAAGACGGAAAACTATACATCAACTCAACTGCAAGCGCACAACCTCTCGAAGTGAATGCCAACAAGGTAAAGGGGCATACGAAAGTGGAATGCTTTGAGGCATACACCGCTATCAAGGAAGCTCTTGCGGAAGTCCTTTCCTATCAGACTGCGAATGAAAGCGATGAGGGACTTAAACCGTTGCTTGACAAACTCAACAAAGTATACGATGATTTTGTCGGCACATACGGACACTTCAACAAGAACACCGCCATTGCGTTTCTCCGAAATGATGTGGACTATGCCAATGTATACGCTCTTGAAAAGTTTGAAGAAACGGCAGATGAAAAAGGAAACCAGATACAGAAATTTGACAAGACCGATGTATTCAGCAAACGTGTTGTTGAAAAAGAGAAAGAACCCACTCCTACCAATGTCAAGGACGGTATCATTGCAAGTATCTTTAAATTCGGTCGTGTAGATATACCGTACATCGCCGAACAACTTGGCACAGGTATCGAGGATGTGAAGAAAGAAATCATCGAGAGCGGTTACGGTTTCGAGAACCCTGTAACCCGACAGATGGAAGCATCGTATCACTACTTGAGCGGAAATATTCGTGAAAAACTGCGTCAAGCAGAGGTAAATAACGAGAATGGGGAATTTGACCGCAACATCAAGGCATTGCAGGAGGTCATGCCTATGGAAATCCCCGCACATTTGATTGACTTTACCCTCGGAAGTTCTTGGATTGACCCGAAACTGTATGAGGATTTTGTAAAGGAACGCACGGAGGTTGACGTACGGTTTACAGCTGTGGGCGGTACTTGGTTTATGAAAGAACCATACTTCACTGATTATGAGAAGAACCGTGCAATGGGGGTAACCAGCGAAATGCTTAACCGTACCATTATGGGGCATACTCTCATTGAAGCTGCCATTCAGAACAGAAGCATCACCGTTTCCACCACCAAGAAACACTATGACGGCACTACCGAAACTATTACCGACAAGGAAGCGACACAGGCTTGTGCCGCCAAAATTGATGAAATCCGTCAAGATTTCAAGGATTGGGCAAGGCAGAAGATGCAGAGCGACCCGGAAATGTCGGCATTGATTGAGCGTATCTATAATGACACGTTCAATAACTTTGTGCCTATGAGCATACCAGATGAGTTTGTACCGGAGTATTTCGGAGGTGCCTCGCATAAGTTTAAGATGCGTCCGCATCAAGGCAGAGCCATTATAAGAGGCACACAACAGCCTTTGTTGCTTGCCCATGAGGTTGGAACAGGGAAAACCTTTACTCTAATTTCTACAGCAATGGAAATGCGCCGTTTGGGTACTGCACGCAAACCCATGATTGTAGTGCAGAATGCTACTGTTGGACAATTCGTTGCAAGTGCAAAGGAACTGTACCCCAACGCCAAGATACTGACACTTGAAGAAGCAGACCGCAGTGCAGAGGGCAGAAAGAACTTTTATGCCAAGATACGCTACAACGATTGGGATATGATTGTCATTCCGCAGTCTACCTTTGAATTTATCCCCGACAGCGAGGAAAGGGAAATGACTTTCGTACAGGACAAGATTGAGGAGAAGATGCTCATTCTTGAAAAGATGAAAGAAGAAGACCCGGACGGAAAAAATATGATTACCCGACAGGCTGAACGGGAAATCGAATTATTGGAGGAGCAGCTTGCTGGACTTGCAGACAATGCTTCAAAGAAACGTACCGCCAATGATGAAAAGAAACGTGCTGTAGCTTTGCAGAACGCAGAGGTTAAAGCTATGGAAATGCTTGACCGCCGAACTGACGATGTGGAGAACTTTGACGATATGGGCATTGATGCTTTACTTGTAGATGAAGCGCACGAGTATAAGCACCTCGGATTTGCCACTGCCATGCAGCGTGGAGTTAAAGGTGTGGATCCGTCATACAGCAAGAAGTCACAAGGCGTGTTCCTGAAGACACAGGCTATCTTGGAAAAAAACAACGGACGGAACGTAATCTTCGCAACCGGTACACCCATCAGCAACACCGCCGCAGAGATTTGGACGTTCATGCGCTATCTCATGCCCGCTGATACGATGAAAGAGTACGGTATCTATTACTTTGATGACTTTGTGCGCAACTTTGGTAACATTCAGCAGATGCTGGAGTTCACCACAAGTGGAAAGTTCAAAGAGAACAACCGCTTTGCTGGGTATGTCAATTTGCCTGAACTGGTGCGTATATGGTCGGGAGTGTCCGATACCGTCCTAACCAAAGAAGCCGGCGGCGTAAAGGACAAAATACCCGAAATGGAGGGAGGAAAGGCACAAGACCTTTATCTGCCACAGACACGCGCATTACGTAGCATCATGAAGTTCGTAAAGAACGAACTTGAACATTATGAACAGATGAGCGGAAAGGAGAAGAAAGAGAACAGCCACATCCCGCTCACGATGTACGGTATTGCCAAAGCCGCTGCCGTGGATGCCCGATTGGTACAATCTGATGCCGAAGATGATGTAAACAGTAAGACTCATGAAGCCGTTCGACAGACATTGCGCTCGCTGAAAGAAACAGCCGATTACAAAGGTACGGTTGCCATTTTTGCCGACAATTACCAAAACAAACAGAGTGGCTTCAACCTTTATGATGACATCAGGGATAAGCTGATTACAGAGGGGGTTCCTGCAGATGAGATTGTGATAATGAGGTCGGGAATGACTGTCAAGAAAAAACTTGAAATCTTTGAAAAGGTAAACCGTGGCGAGGTGCGTGTGATTCTCGGTTCGACCTTTACACTCGGTACAGGCGTGAACATTCAGGAACGCTTGCACACGCTGATACATTTGGATGCGCCTAACCGTCCAATGGACTATACCCAACGTAACGGACGTATTTTGCGACAGGGAAATCTGCACAAGGATATGAATAAACCTGTACGTATCTTGCGTTTCGGTGTAGAGGATAGTCTGGACGTTACCGCCTACCAACGCCTGAAAACAAAGGGGGCCATTGCCGATAGTATTATGAATGGCAAGCAGATGATGTCGAACAGTATGACCAACCGTGTGCTTGAGGAGGAAGAAGATGTGTTTGGAGATACTATAGCACAACTCTCCGGCAGTGAGTATGCTATGCTGAAAAACAATGCGGAAAAGAATGTACGCAAGTATGCAAGCCGTAAAAAGCAATGGGAAACAGACCAAGCCTACATCCATAATGCCAAGCCAAGGTTAAAAGCCTTTATCAAAGATGCTGAAAAGCGCATTGAGGATAACAGCCGATCCTTGGAGGCTGTACGGGTATCATTCCCCGATGAACAATTCAAAGAGATTATAATCGGCAAACATCGCTTTACCTCTGTTGATACAATGGATGATTTCTTCAAGGAACACAACAAGACTGTTCTTGCTGAAATGAAGCAGATGAAAGACGGTGATATTTCAGGGGAACAAAAGCGAGAACTGACTATACAGATAGGCAATTTCCCATTCATTGTATCAACTAAATTGACAAGACAGACCATGCGTGATGGTACAACTTTGTTCAATGACGTTGAGAGAAAAATGACTTATTCATGTACAGAACTTGGTATCGAGGATGTTCCTGTACGTCAAAATCTGCTCCGTAATGCCATTGAGGATATTACCGGCAATGTGATTACAGGAAAAAACTTTACCGAAAGATTGGAAGCCGCTGAGCGAAGCAAGAAACACAATGAGGCCGAATTGAAAGAACTCCTGTCAAGAGAGGGAAAACCTTTTGAGTATGAAGAAGAATTGGCACAAGCGAAATCGCAGTTGGAAGAATATTCCGAGCTGATGAAGAAGGAGATGGCAGAGAAAGAAGCCAAGTATGCAGAAATGGATGAGACAGTAGAGGTTGCTTCTGATATTTTCACTTCTGAAGATGAAGATGAACTATTGCGTGACAGCGATACGCTTTATCGCATCCGTCAAAGTGCTGCACCGAAGAAAACAGGCATAGGGTATAAGGTATTCGTCTTGAAAAATGGAGAACTCTATCCTCCTATGGTTGCTAATCCTGACGGGGCTGCAACGCCCGTGGGTGTATGGCTCGATGCTGATGCTGCTCCTATTGCTGGACAGAGCAAGACGGGACGCAATCAAGTAAAAGCAGGTGGTAAAGGCACGCAGGGCGGAAGTGGAAAACTTGCTTATCGTCCAGGGTGGCATTTGGGCGAGATTCCATACGCATTACAATTCAATCGTATTGACGAGAACGGTAATAAGGAGTTGTTCCCTGCTAATTTTGTATGGGCAGAAGTTGAATATGCTAATGATGTGGACTATCAGGAAGAAGCAATGAGTTATGGTATCAATCCAAGCGGCAAGTTCCAACATTCATTGGCAGGATTGCCACGTGTTCCCGAAAACGGTGCATACCGCTACCGTACCAATCCTAACCCCGAAACTGATCCGTGGATTATAACAGGTGCTATGCGCGTGAAGCGACTGTTAACACCGTCGGAGGTTGATATAATAGTAGAGAAAGCAGGACGAGAACCACAGCACAGACAAGAAGGTGCGGTAACTGATATTCAAATCAATGCCCTTAATGCAGAGATTGAACGTACCAACAACATTAGCCCCCAAGTACTTCGTAAGCAAATGACAGAACGTGTGAAAGAACTGGCAGCATTACTGCATCTTGACAATGTAGAGGTGGTCACGAATGTGAGCGGATTAAAAGGCAAGACTAAAAGTGCACGTGGCTTTTACACTAAGAGTACGGGAAAGATCAGCGTTGTGATACCAAACAATACAAACCTTGCTGACGTGGAACAAACTTTGTTGCATGAAGCAGTCGCTCACTATGGACTACGCAAGATGTTCGGTACTCACTTTGACACTTTCCTCGACAATATATTCAACAATGCCGATGAAAACGTACGCCGAAAAATTGTAGAACTTGCAACAAAGAATGGTTGGGATTTCCGCAAGGCTACCGAAGAATACCTTGCCGGACTTGCCGAACACATTAATTTCGAGGAAGCACGTAAAAACGGTTGGTGGCAGAGGATAAAACAATTCTTCTTTGAAATGCTCGACAAATTGGGCTTTTCCGATTTTAGAGGGGTTACTCTGACGGATAATGAACTCCGTTATATCCTTTGGCGTAGTTATGAAAATCTGAAAGAAGGTAAGCACAGCAACCTGTTCGGAGAAGCTGCCGACATTGCTATGCAGCACAAGTTGAGGGTTGGCGAATTTGCCGACACCTCAACCGATGATGTACTGAACCGAGACGTTGATCCCGAAATACACGAGCGTACTTTGGCACGGGCAAAATATGAACAACGTGTGAAGAGTGGAATGTATCAGTCACAGGAAGCCTTGCAGGATAGTATGCTTGGTCTGAAAGAAGCAATGACCGCAATCCTCGGCAAGAATACCCGAATGGAAGATGTTGATGGATTTGAAAATGCTTACTTAGGTGAGAACCGCTTATCAAGTGTGAACAAAGCCGAAGCCGATGCCTTTGCGCACCTATTGTTCAAGCCAATGCTTGAAGAGGTAGCCAAACTTGCGCATAATACAGCAGAGCGCGAGGAACTGACCGATTATATGATGGCTAAACACGGTCTTGAACGCAATAGAGTAATGGCGGAGCGTGATGCACAAAAGGACTTCGCGGAATATCAGAAGCAGCATCCGAAGAGTACAAAGACCTTGCAGGACTTTATCGACGAGTGCCGCAAGCGTGATTATGCAGGTCTTACCGCTCTCGCAGGTATGGAAGAGATCGCAGATGCAGAAGCCGAAGCACAGATTATGGTAGATGAGTACGAAAACGCACACGACACCACCGCATTGTGGAGCAAGGTTAATGCCGTCAGCAAGGCAGTCCTTTCCAAGTCCTACGAATGCGGAATGATGAGCAAGGAAACCTACGACAGTGTAAGAGATATGTATGAGTTTTATATCCCTTTGCGTGGATTTGATGAAAAAACGAGTTCTGAAGCATACGCTTACCTTACACATAAGCAGAGTCTGTTCAATGCACCTATCAAGAAAGCAGAGGGAAGACGCTCTAAAGCAGACGATCCATTTGCCAACCTACAATCCATGGCCGAGAGTGCCATTATGCAGGGAAACCGCAACAAACTCGTGAAGCAGAAGTTCTTGAACTTTGCCCTCAACCATCCGAGCGACCTTGTTAGTGTGAGTGATTTGTGGTTGCAGTATGATGCGGTTGCTGATGAATGGAAGCCGATATTCCCCGACAATATTGACATCAACGATAGTCCCGAAGAGGTAGAGCGAAAGATGAACGAATTTGAGGATAAGATGAAGCAGCTTGCTGAATCTGCCCCCGATAATTACAAGCACGGCAAGGATGCGGTAAACATTCCGTACCGTGTGGTAGAGAACCGTAATTTGCGACAGCATCAAGTGGTGGTGAAGCGAAACGGCAGAGACTATGTGATTACCATCAACGGTAATCCGAGAGCTGCACAAGCATTGAACGGACAGACGAACCCGGATAATGATATCAGCGGAAGTATCGGTCAGCTTGTACATCTCATTGGAGATGTGAATAGAACACTGTCCTCATTGTACACCACATTACAGCCGGACTTTATTGCAAGTAACTTCTTGCGTGATATGGTATATTCTAATTCTATGGTGTGGGTTAAGGAAAGTCCGAAATATGCTATTCAATATAACATGAACTTTGCGAAGTTACCTATTGTAAGAATGGTTATGTTATTGGATAAATACTGCAGGGGAACGCTTGATATGAATGATGAAATAGAGAAAATGTTTTATCAGTTCATGATGAACGGTGGCGAGACAGGATTTTCAAGAATGGCAGACATTGACGAGCATAAGAAAGAAATCAAGAAGATGCTGAAAGCGGCGAATGAAAAAATTCCTGCCCATGTGGTACGTGAATGTATGGCTACCTGGATAGGCGAAGTGGGACGAGGTATAGAGATGCGTGCTCGATTTGCCGCCTTTGTAACAAGCAGGAATGCGGGACGGACAATAGACCGCAGTATTTGGGATGCCAAGGAAATCAGTGTGAACTTCAACAAGAAAGGCGCAGGTGATAAGTTCTTGGGGGCTGAAGGACAAACCATGTTGGGAAATGTAGCAGCCGGTGTATCGGGTGCAGGACGAGCCGGATATATCTTTTGGAATGCCGCCCTGCAAGGAACGTTCGGAAACTTCTTGAAGTATGCGATGAGGCATCCCGGCAAAATAGGTACTGTCGTTGCATCATGGTATGGTTTAGCCATGCTTGTTACCGCACTTGCTTCGGCTGGAGGTGATGATGACGATGACAGCTACTATGACATACCCGAACATACTCGCAGACAGAACCTCATTGTCAAGGGGCCCGGTAACGCATGGATAAAGATTCCTTTGCCTATCGAGTACCGAGCTGTGTATGCGATGGGAGAACTTACCGGTTCTTCCCTGTTCCATAACGAGAAATTGGAGGTTAGCGATGTATTGGCACAGATGAGCCAATTGCTTCCCGTAGATATGATGGAGGGGACAAAAGCGTTGTGGCCAAGCAGCGTCAAGCCGATGGTGGAAGTATCGAATAACGAGAGTTGGTACGGTAGTCCGATATGGAAAGATACACCCTACAATAAATATATGCCGAATTGGACGAAAGCCTATAAGAGTGCGAATAAAGACCTTGTAAACCTTTCTGAAACACTGAACGAAGTCAGTGGAGGAAGCAAGTATAGGAAAGGTACTATTGACTTGAATCCTGCTGCCATTGAGTATCTATTGAAACAATACACCGGCGGCTTTTTCACTGTAACCAACCAAATTCGTAATTTGATCAATGTGGGAACAGGTGAAAAAGATTTTGATTGGCGTTATGTTCCGCTTGCCAACCGAATGTTGATGAGCGGTGGCGATGAACGTAATGTAGGTAGGGGGCTGGATGAGAAGTTCTTTAGTTATTTGGATGCATACCGTGCAAAGGCGAGTGAATTCAGCGCCATTAAAGGTGATTTGAGTTTACCGTTGGAGAAGAAAGCAGAACTGATAAGCGAGATTATCATTGATCCTGAATATGTAAAAATGAAAGGAATGGAACGTATTTACTCAAAACTAAAGAAAGCTTATGATACTGCTAAAGAAATCGGAGATACCTCAAAAGCAGAAGAACTTGAAAAGAGGATTAATGAGTTAAAGCGGAAATTCATTTTAGAGATGGAGCAAGACGAACGTAAATAGTTAAACCTAAAATGATTGCTTGGGGTACTACTTTTGTACTCAAAGCAATCATTAAACAACGAAAATATGCATAATAAAGGCAAAGGAAAATTGTTACCAATGAGCCGAATTGCGCCGAAACGGAATGAATTATCTGAAATTGATACCGTTGCTTCCGCAAAGCGGTATGGTGACCGCAGAGCATTTGATATTCTAATGGAAGCGCAGTACTATTGGAATCAGATGGAGGACTTTCGAAAAGACCGGGAACGCAATAAACGCTATACTTATGGTTTTCAATGGGATGATATGATTTGTGTTGATGGTAAATCCATGACTGAAGAAGAATATATCAAGAGCCAAGGTAATGTGCCATTGAAAAATAATCTTATTCGTCGGCTTGTACGCAGCGTATTGGGGGTATACCGCAGCCAAAGTAAAGAACCTACCTGTACAGCACGTGATAGAGACGAACAAAAACTTGGTGAAACAATGAGTACTATATTACAATGCAATATGCAACTCAACCGAATGCCCGATGTGTATGCTCGAAGTATGGAAGAGTTTCTAATCAGTGGCTTTATTGTTCATCGTAAATCATACGGCTGGCGTAATGGGAAAGAAGACTGCTGGACGGATTATGTACAGCCGAACAATTTCTTCATTGATAACAATATGAGGGATTTTAGAGGTTGGGATGTGTCCGTGCTTGGAGAAGTACATGATATATCTTTTGGGCAACTGTGTGAACAATTTGCTTCCAGTCCGCAAGAATATCGGGAGCTTCGTGATATTTATAAGTGGGCTGCAAGAAAGGATTATATAGCCACTTACGCAGAGCGATTTGGGTATAGTCGGTTAGAAAATTACGATTTTCTCTTTACTAGTGAGCCGGGAAGGTGCAGGGTAATAGAAATATGGCGTAAGGAACAAAAGCCGAGATACCGTTGCCATGATTACCAAAATGGTGACATTTTCAAGATAGATGAGGAAGATTATGTGCGAGTAGTACTTGCTGAAAACGAAGAACGTATGCGTATGGCCAAGGAGGTGGGTATGCCTGAAGAAGAAGTACCGTTGATAAAAGCTACTTGGTTTGTAGATGATTACTGGTATTTCTATTATCTATCTCCATTCGGTGATATATTGAGGGAAGGGGAGACGCCCTACGAACATGGCAGTCATCCATACGTTTTTAAAGCTTATCCGTTTATTGATGGTGAAATACACTCATTCGTGGCGGATGTGATAGACCAGCAACGATACACCAATCGATTGATAACGCTTTATGACTGGATTATGAGGGCAAGCGCAAAAGGTGTATTGATGATGCCGGAAGATTCTTTGCCTGATGGGGTGAGCATTGACGATATTGCAGAGAGCTGGACGGAGTTCAATGGTGTCATTGTATACAGACCAAGCAAAAGTGGCAAGGTACCGGAACAGGTAGCCAACAACTCCACGAACATAGGTATTGCCGAACTACTGAATATGCAATTGAAATTCTTTGAGGATATTTCGGGGGTAACTGGTGCATTGCAGGGAAAGCCGGGATATTCGGGGGAAAGTGCATCACATTACAATCAACAGACAGAGAATGCTACAAAATCATTACTAGATTTGCTTGAGTGTTTTAGTTGCTTTGTTGTGGACGGGGCATACAAAGATGTGAAGAACATGCAGCAGTTTTATGATACGAAACGTGTGTTCAATATTGCTGGTAGGAGTGGTGCGCAAATTGAATATGACCCGAAGAAAATCCGGGATGTAGAATTTGACTTAAGCATTACTGAAAGTACTTCAACACCGGCATACAGGCATCTTGCTAATGATATGCTAATGCAGTTGTACCAGTCCCAAGCGATCAGCGTAGAGCAGTTGCTTGAACATGGAGATTTCCCGTTTGCCGATGAACTGTTACAGAGTATCAAGAGCCAAAAGGAACAACTCGCACAGGGGAGAGTTCCTGACGGGCTTTCACCTCAATTGCTCCAACAAGCGCAACAAAATGCAAATATGGAAGCTGTAAATCAGTTGCATGGGGCAATGCAAGGCTAAATTCTAAACGGCGAATAGAAACCCGCTCTATTCGCCGTAGAAAATTACTCTTTGGACAATTGGTCGCATTCTATCCATGTTTCTAATGTATCATCGAATAGTACTGTACAACCGTAATTATCATCGTCTACTGCTAACACTGTCCCTGAATTTCCATCATCATTACACACAACTCGATCGCCAGCTTTTATTTTTCGGATATTGTCAATAGCTAGAGGGTCATTAGTAAGTGTGACAATACCGTCTATCCCCTGTTTTGCGTCATATCTACTTCCCATTACTTTTTTCTTTTTTTGAGTGAATCAAGGTAAGTGAAATATTCTTTGCGCTTGAGTTTCACAATTAATTCAGGTAATGCGCCGCTTCCATTTTTATAAGGAGTACAATAGAAACACTCACGCTCCAAATCATTCACGAATGTTGAACGAGATAAATAACCTTTCTGTTTCAGTTTGCGGAAGTTGAATCTATCCATAATGATGAGTTTACCACTCTTTCCATTGGGCATAACGTAATAACGTTCACCTGTTTCCTCATGTGCTTTGTCTGCTTGCACTACCGCTTCATTTAAACGGATTGATGCACGTAATTTTTTGATAATGTTCATTGTTTATTAGTTTATTAAATTAAATGTTTAATTTTATATTGTTGCTGCCGAAACAGCTTTCTTTCTTCTTTTAACAGTAAATCGGCCAACACGAGGTACAATTTTGGGAGTATCCATTTCAAAGAAGCAGATATGCAGTCCGATAGCCCTTGTCATTAATAAGTCATCATGCTTACCGGTAATTGCGCCAAAAGCGCCGTTCGGCTTTTTCTCATAACACAGATATTCATCCAAACAACGTTCATCACGTTCTGTGTACAGGTTTTCACGAATAACTTTGACTAATGTTGATATAATCATCGGTTTAGTGGAAATGTTGGTATGAAAACCGTATTTTGTAGGTAATCCCTCGCGTACATCTTCTTCTGATTGTTTGCGTGCATACAGGTTGGGATATATATCCTTTATTTGGTTAAGAATAAATCCGGATTGGTCACCATCCACTTGCCGCTCCTTATCATGAGTTTCCAACGTGTTGCTTTCTATCACCAAAAGCGAATTGTCATAAAACGCTGCTATTTGTGCCGCTTTCCACGCAAGCTGGTCGATGTCGCAATGTCCATACCATTGGGCAACCACGACTGGCCTGTCGCCATCAATCATGAATAGACGATCGAACACGACGATGACAGAGAAGTCGGCTTTATTGGAACGGCCTCCCACATCGACAACAGTGAGGTAGCGGTCTGTGACAACTTCCTTTTCATCTATTTCAGGAAGTTCCCAAATATGTAACAACCCCTGTTTGTCTTCCATAAAACGCAAGTTCTGCAAAGCGTTCTTGCCTTCGTCTGTATCGGCGTAGACTTCGCCGACATATTTGGGCTTCTTGCAGGTCTTGCGCATTGCATCGACCTTGTATTTGTCGAATACACGCGCTCCTGAATGAACAAAGGCTTCAATATCGTCGGACGGAAATTCGGCAGCCATTTGTCCATGGTCATTATACTTCCTACGTTCGGCTATATACCAGTTGATAGCTTCGAGCGTAGCCCCTTTCTCCCATAACCACCAAAGATACTTACCGCATTCTTCACGTTCGGAACTAGTATTTTCATTGTTACGGTTTTTATAGAGCCATTCTGCAAAACCCTGTTTTTCTTTATCCGAATTGAAAGCCAGCGTGTATTGTTCTATGTCGAACCATGATACGAACATGGCTTCGAACTGGGAATCCCCTTTCTTTGCTGCGGTATATTCCCTGTGAAAGAAATTTCCTGTACCATTCGCTGTACTCTCATAGACAATCATAGTGTATGGTTTTAGGAGAATACCCGAACAGGCCGACCGCACAATATCTTCTGGTTTCTTACCTTCCGTTGCTTTCCATATACCTACTTCTGAAAGATGTACAAGGTTATAATCTCCACCTCGGCAACTATCCGGGCGTTCTGCTGTACCAATTTTAATTTTACAGTTTCGTTGAGGAACACGGTATATGCTACCCGACTTACCCACTCCTACAAGTTTCGGCTCATTCTCATTGTAAAGCTCATCAATCTTGTGAAGCATTTCGACTGGATATTTTTTAATCATCCTGTCGAACATATCTTTGATTTCATCGGAGCCTGCACCTTGATGTGCTATAATGAGTGAGTTCAGTCCTATTTTGTGAAGGAGTTGCAACCATGCCATATAAAGCTGTGAAGTGGTAGAGCCGCCCCATTGCCGCGCCTTTAGTAGAATAATACGTATTGGTTTTCCTGCAATACGTAATTTCTCAAGCCGTTCTACAAAGCGACGTTGCGGTCTTGTAAGACGGAACAATACATCTTCTCCACCACCTTTATTCTTGATATAAACGAATGTAGCTGCCCAAAATGGAAAGTCCTCGCGGCTACGTATGCGTACAAATTGCTCTATAACTTTCAGCCGATCATCCGGATTGTCTTCTACTCCCATGTAATCCGTAAGGAATTTGGCAATAGAACCTGCTTCCACAAGTTGACGTACAAGCGGTATTTTCATTACACGCTTTGGTAGCCATTGATTGCGTATAGGAAAATCACTAATGGTACATTTGACACGTCCCCCTACAGAACCTTCGCCGGTAATAGGATTAAATTTTGCATAAATAATTGAATTACGGCGTTCATTCTCTATTAGTATATTGGTAATGGCTTTTATGTTTATATTACCTTTAATCATGTGACTTTTTTATTATAGGCTTGTTAAGCAGAGCCACAAGGAAACCTAACATATAACACCATAGGTGTAATATTGCATTGGTGTGTGGAAATAAGAAACCTGCAGTAAGATAGAATATCATCCACAACTGGTAATATTGTTTGCGTAATACTTCAAACGAGATTGAGCCAAATAAAACAAATACTATTCCCGATAATCCTACTGTTGGTGATGTCATTTCACCAATAAAACACTCAATAGTGTCAACTGGAATCGTAACAGCAATTATGTAAGCTAGTACTAACCGCCATATTCCAATGTCATAAATAAAAACCATTGAAAGCAAACACCATGAATTAAGGGAAGCGTGCAGAATGTTTGCGTGAAAAAATGGGTACAATACACGTCCGGCAATATCACTTCCTGCGTAAATGCCTACAGTTTGCCAATCCCATACTTTGAAAAATGACAAACCTACAACAATAGTAGAAATTACAAGAGCCGTAATCTTTTCCATTTTTCTTGTATCCATTGTTTTCTTGCTTTACATACCATTACTTTTGCACTGCCTGGCGTAAGGTAGAATTTAGGAGCAGGTTGTGCAATAACTTTGGCGCACAGTTCGGAAATAGTTAATTCAGGACATTCTTCTTGAAGCTTAAATACCCGATTATAAATTTCTTCATACATCTCTTTTTTCAATGGGCACATTGTGCTCAAATCTGTTTTACCTCTCATCATTGCAGAAATAATCAATGCAGCACGTATGTCACTAACCCAAAAGCGGCGAGAGGGCATATTGACTATTATTTTGTATACCTCGGACATACGGATATAGTCGCATGATGAAATGTATTCATCGTATGCTCTCATTAAATCGTCCATACGTTCCTTTGAGTATTCCATTATAGCGCCTTTATGCTTCATTTTTCTATTTATCTATGTTCCAAAGTTATAGATTGGAGCGTAAAAAGATAAACGTGGAATCCTTCTTTCCCTCGCTATTTTTGCTTTGTAGATAAAGACTAAAATTTATTTTTCTCACATTATACCTAATAATATGGAAGTTAAGAGCAATCGCGAGCGATACACAGATCGATTGAAAGCAAAGTATCCCGATAAAGAGTTTGCCGACGACGAGGCATTATTCGCTCAAATTAACGACGAATACGACGGTTTGGACAAAGAATTGTCTGGCTATAAAGAACGGGAAAAAGCACTTTCCGATCTTTTTGCGAGTAATCCACGTAGTGCAGCATTTCTCACTGATTGGCGTAAAGGGGAGGACCCAATCATCGGTATGATACGCAAATTTGGTGATGATTTTAAAGCTGCACTTGAAGACCCAGAGAAGCAAGAAGCTCTTGCTGCTGCCAACAAAGAGTATGCGGAACGAATAACCAAAGAGAAGGAGTTTGAAGAACAGTATCAGCAGAACATTAATGCGACTCTTTCTACTCTTGAACAAATGCAGCAGGAGGAAGGTATTTCTGATGATGAAATAGATCAAGCAATGGAGTTTCTGATTGGAATTATGAAGGACGGACTTCTTGGTAAATTCACTCGTGATAGTATTCAAATGGCTATCAAGGCTATCAAACATGATAGCGATGTAGAAACAGCCAGTCATGAGGGAGAAGTGAAAGGACGTAATAGTAAGATTGAGGAAAAACTACGCAAAGGGAGCAAGAGTGACGGTACTGCTAATCTTGCAGGAAAGAATGGAGGTGGTAATGCAGGCTCACGACAAATGCCAGATCTTGGTGCAATAAGTCGATATGATGGTGCACAAAATATTTGGGAACGTGGAGGCGAAAAACGTAGGTCAATAAACAAATAAAGATACACAATTCATTTATTAACAATTAAAATTTCAAGCAATGAAGAAAGTAATGAATTTCTTTTGTCGCATTACGCTAATGATATTAGCGTTTGTGACGAGTGCATCAAGCGGTGTCATGATGGCTGACGCATCAAACCTGCCAGATGCAGGTAAAATGACAGCCGGTGCAGACGGTACGGGTGGAACAGATGGTATTGCCACAGAAACCGGTGGTCGTGAAAATGGAGACCCGAATTTTTACTTAAGCGATGTAGATAAGCGCATTGTGAAAATTCGTCCGATGGCGACACCTATTGATCAAATTAGTCGTTATGCGAAATCAAGTAGTACTAATTCTTTTGAGGTGAAGTACTATAGTGTGGGTACACGCGAAATAAAGTGTAGTACTAATAAAAAATTGGAAGCAATGACGGGTGGTGCAAGTGTTTCTTTGCCAGTGAGTGATCTGAATATGTTCACATTGGATGACACTATCCGTGTGGTAGGTGTAAGTGCTATTACTAAACCGGATGGGACTGCATATTCAGAAAGTGACAGCAATGTTCCTGACCTTGAACTTTGTGTGTGCGGAAAGGATAGTTCAACTAATTTGCCGACAGTCTATGCAGTAAATGGGAAAATGGATGATTCAAGCAAGCAACCCATTCTTTTACCAGAGATTCCGCAAGGAACGACTCTTGTCCGTATGGGAAAGGCCTGTGGTGAACTGGATGTGCAGACTGGGCGTTTCAACAATATTCCTATGCCGGAAACACAGTACTGTCAGAACTTCATGATACAGGTAGAACAGTCTACCTTTGACAAGATTGCTGCCAAAGAAGTGAATTGGAACTTTTCCGATATTGAAGAAGATGGCGTATATGATATGCGCCTTGCCATGGAGAATACCTACTTGTTTGGCGTTAAACAGGTTATCAAACATGTTGCCAAGGACGGTATGAATACCTGGTTTACAGGGGGAATCTGGTGGATGGCAGGAAAGGATATCGAGGTTGGTGAATGGAACAGCGAAAAGAACTGTGCCGAGATTACTGATGAAAATCTCGTGGATATAACCAAAGACCTTTTTGTCGGTACTGGTATCGGTAATAAGCGTAAGATTTTATTCTGCGGAAGTGATATGCTTTCGGCATTCTCCAAGATTAAGAGTGAGAAATTTCGTTTGAAAGATACCGTTGAGGTTTGGAACTTGAAATTTAAATCTTGGGATACTGACTTCGGAGAAGTTCTTACCATTCATCATGAATTATTTGATGTGAATGGTATGAGTGATTGCGGTTTTGCCATGGATCCGGAATACCTTTCCAAGAAAACCCACGTGTCTTGGGCACGCAATGTGCTTGACTTGAAGAAAGCGGGTATTCGTCGTACCGATGCAGTAGTGATTCAGGAAGTAAGTTGCTTATATCTGCGTTATGCAAAGGCACATGCGCGTATGAGACTTGCAAAGGCACCTGCAACAGTAGAAGATAGTGGTTCAGAAACTGCCTAATTAGAGTATAAATAAATCAAATTATTAATCGGGGGATGGGATAGAAATCCTATCCCTTTTTTAATTCATTCGACAATATGATTATTAAAACTTACATAGCGAACACCAATATTAGTATTAATGTTGTGCTTCCAAGCAAAAAGAATTTTCATATAACGTTTACTCCCTTGTCAAATGGTAGTAGTGTATTTACCACAGATAATGAAATCTTACAAAGGTCAATAGAGAGACATTACAACTTTGGAAAGTTGTTTAGACTCCAAACTTCACAGGGGCAAAGTGCTGAAAGAAAGGCGACAGACAAACAAAAGGTTACTTCTTTAAAGAATCAGAAAGAAATTCCGGCTGTTGAGAATGTAGACAAGACTGAATTGGATAACAACGAGAACGTTGAGCAAAACGGAGAGACGGAAGATAACGCAGGGGCAGGGAATGATGAAACTGTTTGCAAGGTCAAAATGAGTGATATTGCAGCTGCTAAGGATTATCTTGCTGACAAATTCGGTATCAGCCGTACTTCTATGCGTTCTACTAAAGCCATTCTGGAACAAGCTGCAGCTCATGGAATAGAGTTCGAAGGATTGTAATAATAAAGTAATAGCGTATGACGGTATATCATCTTGACGAGATAGCTGGAGATGTTCGTATAGCACTTGACCAAAACACAACGAGTGATGTATTGAAAGAAATTGGTGATGTAGACACGCTTGCATTAAACGACATCATTAAATCAAAGATTATTGAGGCTGTAAAACGTGTGCACAGTTCTGCACCTCCTTATCTACTCGATGGAGGACATAACTTCGGAGATGAGGTGTATTGGCAGAAATGTGAAAGTGGTTGGGTGTTATTGCCGGAGGATTTTATGCGTTTTGTTGTTTTCCAGATGAGCGATTGGGAGCGTGCAGTATTCTACCCTATAAATGTCGACGATCCTGAATACGAGAAGCAATCTTCCCGGTTCAAAGGAATACGTGGCACTACACAACGTCCTGTATGTGCTATTTCTATACGACCAGAGGGGAGGGTATTAGAGTTTTATTCTTGTAAAAGTCAGGATGCAACGGTCAGTCGTGCGGTTTATCTTCCTTATCCCAAGATAGACAAATACGGTGCGATAGAGATTTGTCAGCGATGTTATGACGCGGTGGTGTATACTATTGCCGCATTAGTATTAACAACGTTCGGTGATGTGGAGAAAAGCTCTGCATTGAACGAATTAGCTAAATCAGTATTAATATGAGTTCGATAAAATCAACACAGATAGATGGTGATGTTTCCGTCAGTCGTAATGCGGCAGTAGGTGGAGATGTTACCGTCCAAGGTAAAACCCATTTAAAAGGAAACGTAAAAATAGAGGGGTGGCTTGAGGCAAAGAATATCAAAGCAGCTAGTAAAGGTCTCTTTACTACCATTGAGAAATTGAAAGCGGCTTACCCGTTCCCGCATGACGGTTGGTGGGCACTTGTTGGGCTTTCTTTACCTGCTCCTATATACGTGGGTGATGGAGGTGAGTGGGTTGCAACCGGACAGACAGGTGGCAATCCATCCATAGACAGTGGTAAATTTAACGAAGCTGTTGAAAAACTACAAGAAGACATTACTAAATTGCAAGATGATGTATCGGATATTGAGGATAAAAATAGCTCGCAAGATACTAGTCTTACTACACTTGGGAATAGTGTCAATTCTTTGCAGGAACAGGTAAACACAACCAAAGACACCGCCAACAAAGCAAGTGCCAAAGCGAATGAGGTAGGAAACCAATTGAATGACCTTAAGGGAACGAAAGGAGAAAATGGTGGTATTGCACCTCTTAATGAGTATGGTAAAGTACCTAGCCGTTATTTACCGGCTTCTATGGATGATGTGAAAGATTTCGACGGTTTCGTGGAAAAAGTGGTTGTTCAACCATCGTCTATCGGGAAAAGTTCAACGGATGATGGATGTAAGATTTACTACCACAAGGACACCGATTCGCTTGTTCTTTTCTATGACGGTGTATATTACAACAACTGGCTGGATTCTGAATTGTTTGGAAATGAAACTATTGACGGTATAACTCCTGTTTCGGATAAGGTGTATTCTGACACAATTAAAAACAAGACTTATCGTTGGAGCGGTTCGGCACTTGTTATCATTGGTTCAGACCTCGCCCTTGGCTATACAAGTTCGACCGCATTTCCGGGCGATGAGGGTGCGGATTTGAAGCAGAAAATGCTACAAGCCAATGAAGATATTACGGAAAACAAGAACGTATTGTTGTCCCATTACAAACAGATAGTAGCACGAAGCGTAGTAAATGTGAACCAACTCTTTGGGCTTACTAATCGTAAGATAACATTCTCGGTGGCTCTTGATAGATGTGCGACATCCGAATATGCTGAATCTTTGCAAATACCAGGTGTTGTGCTTACCTTTCAGACTGAAGCAGGTTGGCAGTCCAAACAATGGGTTATCATTGATGATTGGAATAAGGAAAGCAACTGGACGGACTTCGGAGCTTCCAACGGAGAAAGCGTTGGCAACACAATCAATGTAAACGCCCTGTGCAAAGATGTGGAATATACGCTATCCACCGCCATAAAAGCCATTATTGACCTTGAGCAAGAGAGCGGAGTGGCATACATTAAGAGCGGTATTGTAGTGACATTTAAGACTGCAGAGAGCGACACCAACGGTGCACCTGTATGGCTTGCCTATCAATTTACGCGAGAAGTAAGCGATGTAAACCCGGATGATTTGAAGCCGTGGGTAGCCTTTGGAAACGGAGGTGGCAAGGTGGAAACATCGGACACTCCAGCAGAGGGAGGAAAAGATGCACTTTCAACAGGCGGTGCTTACGCGATGCAGGAAAAAGCAATCGCTGGTTTTGACGAGGAAAGCGATGAGGATTATATCTACTACAAAGCTGTGAACCTGAATGGTGGACAAATAGAAGATGTGATACTGAAAATACCTAAGAACGGAGGTGGAGGCGGTTCCAGCGAGGACAGTACCCTATCCATTTATTTTGAGGATGTCGCTCCCATTGTAGCGTTCGGTTCTGACATAAAAATTAATCTGGCCCTACGTAGTGTGAGTTATCCGGGAGGTGTAGAAACACTTGGCGTTATCCGTAATGTGAGCATAATTGATGCAAGTACGGGACTAACCCTATTTAGCGAGGACATGAATATCGTAGGTTCTGCAAGTGCCACAGACTACAAGTTTGAACTTGACTTTACTGGCTATTTCAGCGGAGCGGCGAGCAAGAGTTTCTTTGTGCAAGCTACAGATGCTGACGGAAATACTAAGAAGAAAGCCATTACAGTAGTAGCCGTGGACATCACCGTGGAGCAGCCTATGGCATTGAACTACACAAGTGACACTGTTCTTACCGTAGGTGGATCCGCCAAGAACATCGGACAGTTTTATAAATTTCCCAATAACACATCATCCATACTTGCGACCGTGGAAATGTACTACAACGGAGAATGGAAGAAACTCGGTGAAGCAATGGTAAGCGACAGTTATACCAAGAGTATATCCGTAAATCCGAACGATGTGTTTGGTGGTGGTGAACGGCTCTCGCATGGTGCATATCCTGTGCGTATCTTCGGTACGGAAAGCAAGTCGGGGGTAAAAGGCAATACCATCTATTCAGCCCTTATGTGCATAGACGAGAATAATAGCACACCTATTGTCGCCCTCCGTTTCAATGACAAGAACAATGGTACATTGCGTCTGTATGACAATCTGACCGTAGAAGTAGCTGCCTATACACCTGGCAAGACAGAAACGCATATTGATGTCTTCTATGATGAAGAAAAGGTTACTTCTGTTGATGCCATGATTGCTGAAACGATTACCGTGAACAAGCAGATAAGCGGCTATAAGGCGGACGGAAGCCAAAGTATTACTGTACACGCTGAAAGTGGAAGTGTCAGCACCAATGAAATAGAAGTGACGGTTAAAGGAAGTGCCATTGACATTGCCATCAAGGACGGTGCTTTGTTTGGGTATGACTTCTCCACACGAAGCAACAGTGAAAGTGACCACACCATTATCAACAATGGGGTAAAGATGGAAATCAAAGGTGCGAACTGGTCAAGCAACGGATTTATAGACTATCTGAACGAACGCTCTTTGCGCATTGCCGAGAATGTGACAGCCGAGATATTGGATTACCGTCCTTTCGGAAATCCGTCCGTAGAAAGTGCTAGTGGTTGTGCTTTCCAATTCGCTTTTGCGACCAAGAACATCAAGGAAGCCAGCTCAAAACTCATAGAGTGTTACGATGCCGACAGCGGTGCCGGATTCTATGTATGCGGAAACAAGGTTGCTATTTTCTGCAAAACAGGTCAGCCGGCATTGGTAGAACGCTCTTTTAAGAACGGAGAAAAGCACACTATGGCTATCGTTGTGGAGCCTTCAACTATCTTTGTAACCCGTGGTGGCAGCAACTATTCATGCATGAAGCTGTATTTGGATGGCGAAGAGGTGGGCTGTATAGGATATATCAGTAACAGCGGAGCTATTCTCAACTCAAAGACTGTCACTTTTGACGGAACAGAGGGAGACCTATACCTTTATTACATCCTTGCTTACAACAGTTACTACGAGTGGGCACAGGCATTTAGAAATTACTTGTGCAAACTGACCGACACAACGGCGATGATTGATGAATATGAGAGGGAGAATTTGCTTGATACGCAAAACCGTCCGACTCTTGAATCTCTTGCCGCCAAAGGTATCCCTTACTATGTAGTTGTGAATGATCAGCAGACTTTTGACACCTTTGACGGAGATATTGACACGAGCAAGAAGTTCAAATGCACACTATTCTACTATGATCCCAAACGACCTTGGCGCAGCTTCAAGGCTATCAATGTGCAATGGCGCAGACAAGGAACGACATCGGCAAAGCGCCCTATCAAGAATGACCGTTTCTATCTTCAGAAGAATGACGGTTGGGAAGTTTCTCCTATCTATCCGGAATATACCAACGAAGATGCAAAGGTTTCGTATGACCTGATGAAATTAGGCTATGTACGTGTAGGCGAGAATTCTATACCTGTGAAAATCATCACGGTAAAGGTGGACTACTCCGATAGTAGCAATGCCAATGACTGCGGAGTTTGTAACCTTATGAATGCTACATATCGTGCCCTTGGCAACAACTATCTGACTCCGGCACAACGTGCCTTTGACGGAACATGGGTAAAAGGAGACATATCATTGAGCGGATTGACGATGAACCATTCGACTGCCAACCACCCGATTGCCGCATTCCGTTCGACTATGGAAAGTCTTACCGATGCTTGGTTCCATGCCAAAGGTAATTGGAAAGAGGATAAAGGCGAGCAGGTGGCACTCGGTTTCAAAGACACACCCGGCTACAACAAAGGGTGTTTGAACTATGGCGACTTCATCGAATACTTCGGCAGAAGAGACGAAACCCTTGATGAAATCGAATCACGCTTCAAGAGCGATAGTACCACAGACAAAAGTAAACTCTATATGCTCTCCCTTTATTGTGGCGAGAACTACCGCTTTATGGCATACGAGAGCGGTGCTTGGACTGCACAAAGCGGAGAAATGAAGCAGGTAGATGGCAAGTGGCAGATAACAGGTAAGGTGTTGAATCCTGTAAGCGGTTATGAACTGCTGACTTATGATGCCATGAACTGGTGGCAGGGAGTGGGAAGCATTGATGACATGATGGAACCGACCACGGCAGAATCATCGTGGGTAACAAAACTGAAACTCGGACAACCGACCTATCCGATGTGGACACGCTACTTCGAGTGTATGATAGACGATGACCAACTGCAAATAGACTTGGCTATGGGACGCAAAGTGCCTTACGACTTGTTTAACGTGTTGGTGTTCTGCGACAGTTGCGACTATGCCAAGGAGGAACTTAACGACACTTGGAAGGAGATTTGGAAAACGAAGATGTGGAAGTACATAAATCCGTACAGCCTTGTGTCGTACTATCTCTTTACGGACTACCTTGCCGCTGTTGACCAACAGGCGAAGAATATGCAACCTATGTGGTTCTTGGAGGACGGTTGCAGCGTGAAAGACGGAGTATATAGTGGAGCAAACGGTATGGAAGCCAGAAGAATGTACTGCAACAAGGTGTATGATTGTGATACCTGTAACGGCAAGGACAATGACGGTGGTCAGACCATTGATCCAGAGGTTGACCCTGGCGACTTGACGAGTAGCGCGTACGCAGGACGAGGCAGCGTGTTGTGGAACGACATACGCGGACAGCAGACTATGGAGGTGGATCAAAACGGTAACACCATTACGCTTTCGGCTATCGCTGACACCATGCGTTCACTTCCGGACACGCTCGGCATTGGTTCGGGGCCATTCTCTCCGAAAGGTGCGCTCCATTACTTCGTTACGGAAATATTGAAGAAGTGGCCAAAAGTGGTGTCAAGTTACGACGGAGAGCGTAAGTACATCAAATACACCGGATACAGCGATATTTATTTCTATGCTTTGCAGGGATTGGGACTTACTTCTCTACCGGCGTTCATCGAACAACGTTGGAGAATCCGCGACGGCTACTACCGTTGTGGCGACTTCAAAGCAGAGAGCGGTTATATAGGCGGTCGTATCGGTGCGAAAGAGGGGGCGGTTATCCGTTTTAAGGCTGCAAAGACAGGCTACTTCGGAATTGGTAACGACAGTGGAAACATCACGCAGGGCATCTATCTGAAAGCTGGAGAAGAGGGTGTGTTCAGTAATTTCCAACATGGCGAGAACATCATGCTCTACATCTATCAAGCTGACCGTATGAGTATGATTGACTTGAGTGAAATCAGCATTGACCCTCAATTCGGTAATACATTGTCGAAGATGGTGTTGTTGCAGGAACTTTTCCTTGGTAGCAACACGCACGGAGATTGGACGATGTCGCCTGGTAACACTGGCTATATGACCAATCTTGATTTGGGCGATATGCCGTTCTTGCGGGTATTCGATGTGCGGCATACGGAACTATTGAGCGTTAACGCATCGAAGTGTCCACGTTTGGAGAAAGTATATGCGGACGGCACAGGGTTATCGACCATAGACCTTGCAGAAACTGCTCCTATTAGTACATTGACGCTGCCCGATACGATGACGGAACTTGTATTGAACAATCTGCCAAACCTGACCTATCCCGGAGGACTTACGCTAGGAGGTGTAGGCAAGGTAGCAAAGATATTTGTAAATGAATGTCCGTATGTGGATGCTATGACACTTTTAGAGCAGATAATTAATGCGAGTGCGATCAGAACTGTACGTATTCCTAATGTAAATGCAACTGCTAGTGTTGATTTGTTACGTTCTATAAAGGATAGTGGAGCAATTGGGCTTGATGCAAACGGGAACGCATACGATGAGAGTGGACAGTGTAGTGGTATTACAGGACGTTGGATATTGAGTGAACTTGTAGAAGAGAGTGAAGTAAATGTTCTTACTGCATATTTTCCACAGTTAGAGCTCCATAATTCGCAATTTTCTATTGTGAAAATCAATGATGTTGTGGATAACGATTCATGTGAGAAGTACAGCAATCCTGAAAACAAGACAGGTGAAGACTACGGTAACACATATATTCCTAGTGGACATACTCTTGCTATAAAGAAAGGTTGCCACGCCTTTAAATGCTCGTTCAACACGAAGAAGAATCAAATGGAAGGTGTACAGTTGAGTGATACAGACTTCAACTATCTGAAAGATGGTAGTAGCTTTGATGTTGCAGATACGGCAGGGGAGGGTTTTGATATATTTTGGCATGCTCCTCACTATTGGTATAAAGGTGTAAATGATTATAAGAACCAAGTGAAGTATTTTATTACTTCTGTTACGGAAAACGAGCCTATTTCAACTGCATTACACAGCAAGAAGGCTAAACTTTCTGAACTTCTGTACAAGGAGAACACTGGAGTGTATGCGAATGATGCTGTTATTGGTGAGGTTATGAGTGAGGATGTTATATCTACAGCTTCTAATACTAACAGCTATAAGATGGACGTAAAAGGTATGAAGCAGGTGAAATGGCCGGGATTGAATCATGCGCGACTAGGTGGTGTATTCACTGATGAAAGTAATTGTGTACTTGGTATATTCATTATGTCCGTAAGTCATACGTATTTTGACTTTTCTATAGGTGAGTGTGTATTCTGCGATGTACCTAGCGGTGCAAAATGGTTTTATTTTACTTCTTTTCGCGACATTGGTGATGTGGAGTGTCTTTCTGTGGATAGTGCCAGCATTGAGGCTCTTGAGCCGGAATGGATTGAACATACAGTAGGTGATAATGACAGTCTTGTAGGTGTTTATCCTATTACTATTGACGGTTTGAAGATGCCACGAAGTCTTTCTGGCGAGGTACGCTCAAAGAAAGGTAATGGTACATCCACTACGTCAGGTGAATGGAAGTACGATAGTAGTGGTAATCCTATTGAGATGCCGATTGCTACCTTAAACTACACAGCAAAGGATTTCCAGAATATTTCCCGTTTGAGAGGTGCAGGTTACCAATTGCAGGATTATGAACAACACAAAGAGATTAGTAATCTTTGGTGGGCATTAAACGGAACAACCAACGAACAATCTGTAGTCGGTAATGGAGGACATGACGCTATTTTAAATAAGCTGGATTCCATTGGCATGGCAGATAGTAGTAATGCTGGCAATTCCCTTAATTCTATACTTGGTTTGAAGCATTATGTAGGCTGTGATTCAGAGTGGATGGATTATATTGCATTTAATATCCCAAGTTATGAAACATTCTACAAAGCAAGATGTATTGATACTGATAGTTCGTATCCTTCGGATTATATAGCCCATATTTATGATCCTGTGAAAAAGACTGAACGTACAGTGAAATCAGTTGAATCTTCCAATGCAAATTGTGTGGTACGCTTGGTACATGGAGCAAAATGCGATATTTTGCCAAGCAGGGTTCATAATGCAGATACGAGTAAGTATGTTACTCATTATGCGGCTGGTTATTGGATCAATAGTAGCAAAGGCCGTTGTGTTTTGCGGTCTGGCTTCAACTCGATTGCGAGCAGCGGTCTCGCTTGTGCGGGCGCGAACTTTGCGTCTTCGTACTCGAACGCGAACTGCGGGGCGCGGCTGGCCTTCCGCGGAAAATTCGTAATAATTGAATAGAGCGAAACTCGTTCTTGCGAAAAAAGCGTCAGAGGGAGAGTCGACCAACGGGAGACTGCTCCCTCTCTCTTTTTCTAATGTAGGTTGGGTAATATATTATAGAGCAGCATGAATATTTGTGCCTTAAAATGTTCTATATATGGAACATTTTTTGTATCTTTGCAATGCAATAACAAGGTATGGAATTGAAAGCAAGATTCAAAGTGATAATGTCAAGCGAGGCAGATGCCTTTCTTGATACTTTGCGCCAAGACATTAAAGACAAGATTGTTTATAATGTAGATAAGGTTGCCAATGGATATATGGATAAAGACCTTTTTAAAAAATTGGATGGTACGGATATTTGGGAGTTCCGCACTCTTTATAAAGGTATTCAATATCGTTTGTTGGCTTTTTGGGATACTGATGCGGAAACATTGGTTATTGCTACGCACGGATTCGTCAAAAAGACACAAAAGACCCCAAGTAAAGAGATTAACAAAGCGGAAGCTATTAGAAAATTGTATTTCAACTCAAAAAAATAGTGATATGGAAACGATTAAATTTTATACCCTTGATGAAGTTAAGGATAAGCACATTGGGAAAGTCGGTACACCACATAGGGATAAATATGAGGCTGAATTGCAGTCGTTCCTTATCGGTGAGGCTATTAAGAAAGCCCGGAAATCCCAAAATATGACACAGGAGGAACTAGCCCAGAAGATTGGTGTTCAGCGTGCACAGGTGTCGAAAATAGAAAGTGGTAGGAATCTGACCCTTTCGACTGTTGCGCGTGTATTCAGAGCAATGGGGATGGAGGCCTCTTTAAGTATTGCAGGTTTTGGAAGTATAACTCTTTAAAACATAGAAGGTGGACAATCCCACGCGCCGTTGTGTTTTGCGGTCTGGCAACAACTCGAATGCGAACAGCGGTCTCGCTTATGCGAACGCGAACAATGCATCTTCGAACTCGAACACGAACTACGGGGCGCGGCTGAAATTCTGTTGGTTAAACTAATCGGAGACTCTATATAAGGTACGAGATTACCACCGATATTCTCCGAGGGATTAGAACCTCGGCAACAGCATAATAATATAATATATATTTTATGGAAAGCCGGAACATAACATTAACCATATGTGGGGAGTGGCTTGACTTCTCCCCACGAGACCGGAAGGCGGTCTGTGAAATTGATGATTTATTTAAACTGACCGGAAATATACCTCTGGTCAGTTATCCGTTATATAACCTTATACCGGAAATTATTTCAGACGAAAATCTGGAACGCTCATTTAAGCGTGTCATGGCGAATCTACGAAATGCAGATGCTCGAAATGGGAACAGGTCTATGCCGAAAACTATCATAGACGGTATCGAATGTTCTCCAAGAATGATTCGTTATGTGGCAAATAAAGGAAAAATATTTGAAACGTTGAAGAACCAGATTGGTAATGGTACATTCCGTATCAAGAACCTTAAATCATTTCTTACTGAAGACGGCCCGAAAGTAAGAACAGTACAAGCTCCTTCGGTAATAGAACGCATTGGGAGTAATGCTATTATGGAACCGTTGGAAAATCGACTTTCTTCTTTATTGATAGAAACTACCGCTGCTTCCATACAAGGACGTGGACCGCATGGGTTGTTTCATCAGATACAAGCTGCAATGGCAGAAAATCCTAATCTCAAATATTACTATCAAAGCGACTACAAAGGATATTATGACAGTATTAATCACGAAACTTTAATTTCTATTATTAAAAGATATGTAGGCGATCCTCTTCTTTTGCCCATTCTTGAAAATTTTGTGAAGGCACTCTACCCTGATGGAGAATGTGGTATCAGTAAGGGATTGCGATCATCTCAATTCCTCGGTAATCTTTATCACAATGATATTGACCACCGGATGATTGATGTGCATGGAGCAAGATATTACTTTCGATTCTGCGATGACATTTTTATTCTTGGAGAAAGTAAACGCGAGTTGTGGAGGTTACGTGACTGCTTGCACATCGAAGCAGATAAGATGGGGCTTACGATAAAATCAAGTGAGAGAGTTGCCCCTATATCTGCTGGTATGGATGCTCTTGGGTATGTAAATTATGGTAGCCATACTCTGTTAAGGAAACGGATAAAAGTAAATGCTGCTAGAAAACTGTCTAAGTTGAAATCCCGAAAGCGTAGACAACAAATAATTGGATCATTTAAGGGTATGGCTTGCCATGCCGATTGCAAGCATCTATTTTATATACTTACAAAAAAGAATATGAAGAAATTTTCAGAAATGGGTGTAACATACACCCCAGCTGACGGAAAGAAACGCTTTCCAGGTAAAGTAACACGATTGAGTGATATAGTAAACATTCCTATTGAAATACATGATTTTGAAACTGGTATAGACACTAAGGAAGGTGAGAACAGATATTTGGTATCATTTCGTAATCCTGCTAAACAAGAATGGGGAAAGTTCTTTACGGCTTCAGCGGAAATGAAGGGAATTTTAGATCAAGTCAGTGACATTGAGGATGGTTTTCCGTTTGAGACAATAATTAAAGGTGAAGTTTTTGACGGAGGTAAACGAAAATATAATTTCACCTAACAGGTAAAAGATAACATACGAATCCGCATCTCATCCGCTACTTTTGTTGAAAATCAAAATTCATAAAGATGGAAAAGATTTACGGCACAAAGCAGCGGCAGGATGGGCTTATACATACAGGCCGAACCAAATGGATATTATTTTATGGCTTTGGAAAGGATGATGAGGCAAGTGAAAGAGGTTGGGAGTACCGACATACATTTGACCACAGTCCAACACTTTCCGAGGTTAAGGAACTTATTATCTCTACTATAAATACTGCCACGCAGGAGAAGATCGTGAACGGCTTTATATGGAATGAAAAGCCGATATACCTATCTGCTGAAAATCAATTGAATTTTGCTGCTATAGAACGTAACAAAAATATTCCATATCCACTTACCCTAAAAATCAATGAACAGGAAGATGGTACTCCCATCTACTATACCTTCGAGAAGGTAGATGAATTTATCTCATTCTCCCAGGCAATGAGCCTGTATGTGATAGAAACTGTTCAAAATGGTTGGAAAGAAAAAGACAGTGTAGATTGGACAGTGTTTAATATAAAATAGACAAGAATGAAGAAAAAATTGATTGAATGGCTTGCGCAAAGCAACAGGTGGAAACATCTTGTTGGGGGATTTGGTATCGGTATTTGTGCGTTTGATTGGTTTTCTGCAACCTATGCAGGTGTACTTACTGCAGGTGCTTTGGAGTATAAAGACAAGGCATATGGTGGCAATTGGGACTGGATAGATTTCGGCTTAACAGTGGCCGGAACGTGTGTAGGACAATTAGTGAGAACTATCGTATGACGGAAGTGCAACATGTAACGGAGGTGGCTAAAGGCATTAGTGACTATGGCATGATGGCTGTGAGTGCTGCATTTTTTCTTTTGCTTTCAGCAGCTATGATGATAGCACTATTCAAATGGTTTAAGAGTATGATAAACCGCCTTCTGGAACAACAGGAGTGTTTGAATCAATTGCTTGATACAGTACAAGACAATGTGAGTTTGCAACGAAACTTAATGGAAAGACTTCAACCTGAAACCTTACTGCGTATCCGGAATTTGACGGGTTTCGCTTTTGACCTTAGTATAGAACAAGTCTGTAGATTAATAAAGCGAGTTCGAATAGAAAATCACATAGCTGACCGAGAAGCAACTGTAAACAAAATACGGAAATCACTTCAAGTAATCCACGATGACCGAAAGAGTCGTTTTGACCCCTTTGTATATCATGGGAAACCTCTGTCCGAATATTGTAATGAGAATTGGGTAGAAGATGTGGTGAGTGTAGTTGAAAGTGAAATTTATAATGAGGATGGAGAAAATAATGCACGTGCCTATACCAATGTGAAACTTGCATACGACAATATAAAGACGGATTTCTATCAACGTTTAAATAGTTAATTATGAAAATATTAATAGATAATGGACACGGGGAAAATACACCGGGCAAATGTTCTCCTGATGGAAAATTACGAGAATACCTTTATGCACGCGAGATTGCAGAATCTGTGGAACGAGCCTTGCGTGTGAAAGGATATGATGTAGAGCGTATTGTGCATGAGACAATAGATGTACCATTGGCAGAACGAGCAAGACGTGTGAATGAAATTTGTGCACGGCATGGAGCAACAAATGTATTACTTGTTTCTATTCATTGCAATGCTGCGGGAAATGGCGAATGGATGAGTGCAAGAGGTTGGTCGGCATATACTTCAAAAGGTAAAACAAAATCGGATGAATTGGCCACTATGTTATACGAGGAAGCCGAACAGAATTTTGCCGGACAAAAAATCCGTAGGGATAATTCGGATGGAGATCCAGATTGGGAAGAGAACTTCTACATTTTGGTAAAAACCAAATGTCCGGCTGTTCTTACAGAAAACTTTTTTCAGGACAATAAAGAAGATGTGGCTTTCCTCAACTCAGATGAGGGGAAACAAGCCATCATTAAAACGCATGTAGATGCAATAATCAGATACGTTCAGAAATATGGTAAAGCGACTTAAGGATATTACAGCAATATTATTTGTGGTATTGTTTATCGTATCACTGCTTTTCAATGTGCGTTTTAGTGCATCGAATAAAAAGTTACCGATAAATGATACCACAAAAATAACCTTTGTCGATACCATACCGTACTACAAGCCTGTGCCGAGGGATAGTACTGTTATTAATTACATCACGCAGGTGCTTCCCACTGCAAAACGGGATAGTATAGAACCGACAGTAACAGATACGACCAAGTTGTCAAATGGGGAAACAGATAGTGTTGAAGTTGAAATACCTATTATGCAGAAGATGTACGAGACGGATAAATATCGGGCGTATGTAAGTGGCTTTAACCCTCAACTTGATAGTTTGATACTCTTTTCTCAACATGATGTACTAACCATAACCGGTAATTACCCTAAACCCAAGAGAAAACGGCTTGGTATCAGTTTGCAAGTTGGGTATGGGGTAACATTAAGAGGGGCACCTCGGTTTACCCCATGTCTTAGTGTAGGTTTATCGTATAACTTATTTAATCTCTGATTATGACAGATATTGTTTTAACCGTAAATAAAGAAAGTGTATATGAAGAGGTGGCACAGACCACATCTTATACCGGAGCGAAGATGGATGATGAACTCGCATACAATCGTATCTTCACAACGGATGAGGATAAAAGTATGTTGGAACGCTTCTGGAGTGAGAGTAAGAATACAGTCTGTAATAGTTTGAAAAAAACACTTCTTAATGAAGTTGAGGAAGCTGGAGTGTATCAGCTTTCATTGGGGGTATCAAGTTCATTTGATAAAGCTCTAACAGAAAGTATGCAACGTAGCCTGTTTTCATTTTTTGTTATGAATATCACGGCAAAGTGGTACACGTTTACCAACAAAGAAGAAGCAACCGGATATGCAACGGAAGCTGCTACCTATATGGAGGATATCATGCGCAAGGTTTTTTTTAAGAAAAGACCGACACGCCCTACATATGACTAATTTATTAACTTTTAATATTATAAAAATATGGCAGAAAACAAGAAAACATTGACAGTGACCCAACAGGTTAAGGAGCTTGTTTATGATATTCAGAACAAAGCATACTTGACCGGGCAAGCGCGTGAAGCGGAGGGTAAAAAGAATTACGAAGCTGCCTCCAATATGCAAGCAAGTGATGATGAGGAAAACAGCTATCAAATCCGTCGTTCATTGGCAAATGCGTTTTCGTCTTTGAAGAGTCTGCTTGGAGAGTATCTTTCAGAAGACAAAAGCACAAGCAACAATCTGATTGCAAAAGAAATTGATGATAATGGTGTATTAGAACTTGCATTTGAGTTGCCGAGTAACTATAACAACTCTTCGGCTGATGCGTTGGGCAATGGTATTCATGCCTATCTTGTAGATATGGCTTTGGGAGATTGGTTTGCCATTACCAACCCGGAAGATGCAGCTTCATACGTACAGCATTCGGCAATAAGTTTAGAGAATGTAAAGCGTGCGCTTTATAAACGTAGCCGACCTGAAAGACCGACTTATTCTTAATGTATTCTCATGGGATATTGTTGTAAGAAACTCCAGCAGACAAAAACAGTAACGCTGACATTCAAACGTTCAGAGTTACTCTATGACGTAGAGAACTACTCCTTTGTGGAAGGTGATATTATGGAAACGGAGAATGAACATGCCCGGCATCAGGTGTTTGACATTGGACAAAGTGGTAATGTGAATCGGGTTACACGTGTACTCAATCTTACCCATGCAGAATGTGTGGAAATGCTATATCCATATACCAAAGAGGAAATCTCGGACGAACAGGAAGCTCTTGATGATATTCTTGTAGCTCCCGAAGAATATCATATTGTACTCACTTTTCCGGAGGATTTTTCTTTATCTACGGTGAAGCTACTAAAACATCTGATACACGAGTATCTTATCTGTAAGGTACTTGCAGATTGGATGAGTATAACGAATCCAAGTAGTAAGGCTAATTGGGAGGAGAAGATTATGAGTATCAGAGCTAAGATACAGACATCGCTAATGTCGAGAAAAGGCAAAATAAAACGAAAGTTGAAACCTTTCTGATAAAAGGAAGAGCCGGAGTGCATCACGCATTCCGGCTCTTTTGCTAACAATCTTTCTTTAACCTTAATATGAAAAAAACTAACCTATGTAAGTTATCTTGGTTTATTAAGCATACGGCGGGTGAATTGGACGGTAAACCCCAACAAACTTTCAGATTTGTCTAGTTTGCATATTAGTACAAGTCGGAATGCTTTGTATGGTGTGCCATGGAAGCCTCGCATATATTTATCGGTACTACTCCATACTGCATGCCAGTTGAATAAATCATTTGAGCCATACAGAACTTGTGAGACATGGCTACTCTTGAAATATCCGCGTTGTATGATGGTGTCTATCGTTTTGAACATGTTTGGATCATCTATTTTGAACGGACGAGTGACAGCCAATGCAGTAATAGGTTCTATTGTGTTATCAGGCTGTGAGAAATTAACGAGATCATTATCTGAAGTCATAGCGAGTGCATCAGGATAGGAGTTTAAACCACTCATGATGTTACTATGCATCATTCCCCATTGCTTACTATCCATTGAATATAAGTAGGCATAGGTGCATGATGGGTTGTGAATGATGATACGTTGGTGTATATAGTCGTAAATCATCCTACATGTTTTTAGAAATTCGCGGAAAGTTAGAAATTGAAACTCTGTTGAATTAAATCTTGTATTATTAACCAATTTATTCAAATGGGGTAAAGAATTGATAGAGAAAGCCAATTCACTGTCCAAAATATCCGAAATACATTGGCTTGTAGAACCGCTAATAAGCATAATACCACGGTCAGTTGCAAATAGTACAGCATTATCAATCTGGGTTATACTATCGGAATTAACGCATACATCACGTGTGATAGGCTGGCGGGCAGAATAGGAACCGGTAGAAGAAACCTCGAGGGCCCAAATTCCATCAGTAGAGAAACAGTAAAGAGGGAATTGACCAAATTGGCCTTGTGATAAAGCTTTTGCGGCTGAACTGAGTCCAATAATTGTACCTGTTCCAACAGTGCAGACTCCGAGAGCGGGAAATGAAAAAGGATCGTTTACATCAGAAGTGTATATTTTATTTAGATATGGGATTCCGATTTCTGTATCAGTAATGAGGCTCATATCGGGGGTACTAGAGAAACTCGTGTTGATACTTCCGTATACTCCGTTAAGTGTTTCATGTTTATGTAATTTGCTATATGAATAGGATTTTACTCCATTGTTATCTATACGCTCAATGATGAGCTCTTTTGCATTGATGTTGGGATAAAAGAAGTATGAATCAACGATATTCATTGGTATACCGGAAAGAAACTGTACCATAACTTTTCGTTTCTCGGCTTCAATGAAGATGTATGCTTTATAGGAATATGTTTTCTCAACGGCTTTTTTAGTTTCGTTATCATACTCTCCATTAGCATATTGAAAACAAGATTCAAGTGGGAATGTCGGAGGGATAATAGTTACTCCGGTCAGATTTAGGCGTGCGTTGTATGGAAATGCATACTTTGCAACAATTGTTCCGGTTAAATTGCTGTCACCCTCCATTACTTCTTTTGCCTCAAGTGAATTGAGAGCCCCATTTTCAATAGAAACAATGTTCTCTCCTGATTGTATTTTTTTTACGTCAATGGAAGAGATAAGGTAGAAAGGTAATGAAGCGTCATTATCTACAAGTGATTTACCTGACATTCCAAAGAAAAGTTGGTTAGAATTTATTGATTCACTTGCATTATGACACCGATATATTAATTTACCGTTGATATTCTCATTACCGAAGTTAGCGCAATAACTTAAAGATGCGGACGAACCACCCATTGGTCCCCAATAGGCATATGGGGAGATTGATTTGCACATACTGTCCTGATCAACAGTATAGAGTGGGGGAGTGATAAATATATCAATACTCTTAACCAATTCCCCCCATTCGGCTACAGATTCTTTCACTTCATCGAAATTTGTTATCTCGTAATATAATCTTGATGCAACATACGATACAACCATATTGAATTTGGTGTATAGACCATTATTAACTTCATAACCTGTATAATGTATGAGATAAGGTATGCCATATGATGGGTAGACTTTTACTGGAGATGAAATGTAGTTGAGGGTTCCGTCATACATACGGTAGGCATATCTTATCATGAATGGGTATTGGAATAATCCTGCTGTTTTGGCATCGGCGGTATATTTATTGGTAAATGCCAATACAGTATCTCTTACAGCTTGGCTGGCTTCTATTGAGAGAATAAGTGAATTAAGAATAATAGCCGGACTAAATCCGGGGAAACTTGCAGATAACATATCCGAATTTCCCATTGATGCTCTTAATCGGAAGGAGAGTGATGGAAATATAGGACGACTTCCCATGAGTACGTATGTTCCAGATTTGTAGAGAGTGTAAATAATACCTTCGGATGTAAGTATGATTAGTGTATTTCCTAGTGATGTGACTTGATAAAGTTCACGTCCGGAGATAGATACTATATCTTCGGGCTGCTTATCAGTGTCGTTAGAGGATAACCATTGTAAGGCGGCGGATTCTGTATCGTAAATTATGTAATGTTTATATACCGAGATGTTGTGTATGTATATCACTTTTTTTCCTTGTGGGAGAGTAAATAAACATTGAGGCTTTTGAATGCCTTTTAATACTCCATCTTCAGGAATAAGATTCATTGCAACTGACAAGTCACCATCTGCACATTCGTAATCTGATGGATTGGCAGAATATCCATTGTACTTAATCTCTTTTATCATATTACAAAAGGTATTTAGTGATAATTGGTAATAGTTTACCGTATTCGTTTTCTGTTGGTTCTCCTACACATAATCTTGCTTTAGCTGTTGCTTTACATTCTTGGAGAATTGCTGTACAAAGTCTGCTTGATGAAGTTCTGAAATGATTTCCTGCCTTATTCGTTGGGAATACCATCGCTTCATGCCTTCCGTTTGGTGAACGAAGTCTAACGTAAAGGTAGAATTCATCTTGGTCAATCATTATGTCCAAAACATCTCCGCGTGAGAGCTGGAGATGTTTTGCGACGCGAGCACTAATATCTATCCTTCCTGATGCGTAAAAGGTGATATCAGCTTTTCGGGTGTTTCCTAATATACTTTGCATTTGGCTTGTCGAATTTATAATAAGTTTTTCCTTGTGGAGTTTTCTGAATTGATATGGACAATTTTACTCGACAGTTATCGGATAGTCCATATTCATAAAGGATGCGGCCGACTGACGGACAGAGCGTTTCAAATCCTATACATTTGTATTTGTCGTTGTATTGAATATCGCACATTTGGGTTGCTTGTTCAATAACTGGATTGATTATGAATCCGAATGTATCGTCTCCAAAAATACGGAAAACGAATACACATGCTGCATCGCTCTTCCTGGCATTATTCTTGATATGCAAGAACAAGCGTTTGGAAAGCGTTATAGAGTTGTCGGCAGGGTCGGCAATCACATAATACAGCAGTGATTGCCACCATAATTTTAACTTACTGATAATCATAGTACGAAAGTATGATGAATGATTAGCTTTTGTAGTTTAACTTTTTACTGACGTATTGAGATGTACTCGACGAGAACGAAAGGTAACTGTTTCGACAAAAGTAAACGATAAGGTTGTTTCGATTTCCAATCGATGCCGGTTAGCGGCTTCTTTTGTTGCAAAAATGTAAGAACAGATTTCTTGTTTGGTTGTACCTTTGGTAGCTACAATATTGGCATAATATTTGCGTCCGAAGAGGAACGCAATGATTTCTTTTAATACTGTTGAATTCATAATCTATTGGTTTTAATCTGTGAATAAATTCTTTTGTTCCGGTTGTTTGGGAGTAGGGATGATGCTATTAACACGTTCAATCTCTCGGTCAATCTCGGCTTCGAGTGCTTTGCAAATTCGTAAATTAGCTTGAGTACGACATTTGAAATTATTCTTTTTGTGCTTTGCGCATCTGGACAACTTTGGTAAAGAGTGTTTTTGCATCCATTATTTCTTATATTTGTATTGTTCTTTAAACATCGAATCCGCTTCCTGAAATTGTTTTGTAAAGCGGTTTTCTTTATATTCTCTCTTGAAAGTCACATATGGGACTTTCTTTGTGCTACATCCTACTGTTAGAGCAAGAATAACACATACTAGTAGTATTTTTTTCATTTCTTATTTGATTTACTCTAATCGTTTGATATAGTCCTTCAAATCTTCAATTGTACCACCATCTTTGATTAGCAGTTCTAAATCAGACTTAACAACCCCATAATAATGATTTTGCTGTGCATCATCAATGACAGATTTCATTGTTTCTAAATCATAGTTAGAGCGACTCATACTTCCCAAAGTAGCGTGTTCCAGTACAAGGCAAAAACGTTCTTCCATTTCCTCTAAATTGCCCGAAGTATTTGCATCTTGATTTTCAGAGTACACCTTATTTATTTCGTCATTGATTCGGAACATACTATCACTTATGAAGTCGTATATCTTATACATGAGTTCCGGTTCTTGCTCCTTTGGAGAATACACCATCACCCTTTTGCCGGCTCCTTTCATCCATCCAGCTTCAGTATTTGCAGAACGACCACAAGGAAGAACCATCACACAGACATCAGCCCACTTCATTGCATTGAAATCTAAATCAAAACCTTTCTGTGCAATCGGATGGTTGAGAGCTTCCCGATATTGCTGAGTACTCCAATTCTTCCAGTTAGGGTCAATACTCGACCACGAAAAGCCATAACTCATATCACCATTAGGATGCGTAAAATCATACACTTCGTGACCTTCATTTCTGAGAAACGATACAACATCTCGCTGATATGAGTTTCTCCAACTACTTGCTACATAAATTTTTGCCATATACTATAATTTTGATTTTTTAATTATTACTTTTGCATTACCAGTAATATTACTGGCCACAACAAATATTTTAAATTATGGATTTTATATTCAATTTTGAAATGTAGATTGTGCGCAAAAATCGTCGCGCACGATCTATCAAGTTTTCCTTCACAGGAAAATAGGTACTAAAGTTTATAATCGATGCTATATCTATTGTAGCAGGAATCAAAACGATTGTGAGCTGACGATTTATTAAGGTGGTTATTGCACAAGGGGTCCACCTCTTCCCATTCCGAACAGAGAAGTTAAGCCTTGTCGCGCCGATGGTACTGCGTAACAGTGGAAGAGTAGGTCGCCGCCATCTTCTTTTTAGTCCTGTTGTCTTTATTGATAGCAGGACTTTTGTTTCAAACTCTATTTCCATTTCTATTTTCTGTTTTAAGTTCTTCCAATACTTTCTTCGCTATCTCATAATGAGACAACTGCCAATCAGAACAGACGTCATCCGCTTCATCATCGTAATGATTGGCGTATACGTATGAATCCAAGTTTTCGCGAAAAGATTCACCGTCTAAACCTTCATCATCACAATCATCGTACATTCTCAATTTACGAGCTACTTCCTTACATTCTTGATGTGTGATGAAGTCGTACTTAGTCCCATCATAGACATTTGTCTGACGAATATACTTTTGTCCTATATGTATCTTGCAGGCGCAAAATTCGCATATATGCTCTTTCTTTGCTGTTGGGTAAGTTTCTCTTTCGCACTCATGGCATAAATTGCAAACCTTTGTTTTATCTTTAAGGCACATGCTCTTAGCCTTTTCCGGATAATTCCAGTTGATGGAGCTGCGAATAATTGCTTTAATATGATCTAATTCCAAGCTCTCCGGACAATGTTCATTGAGAAAGTCTAAATCTTCTTTGATTAGTTTCTCGTACGCCTCCCTACTTATCTTAATGCTCATTTCTATCTTGATTTATTTGTTATGTAATTGTAAAAGTCCTCTGAATGTAATACGCCTGTGTATCATATCTTGTCGTAAACGGTGTATTCTTTCATCTGAATAGTCTGCAAACATCTGATTTCTTTGTTTCTCCTGTAGTATGCAGTACAAGGAATCAGCTCTAATAAAATTATCTTTCCGCAGGTACTTTTCAGCACAATGAGGACACATACAATCAAGCGTGATATTCTCTTTGTTAAGTCGTGGATGAAGAATAGAATAAGCTTTTTCAATATCAATGTCTGATACTTTTTGTATTGCGTCATCAAAGAAAGAATCAAAGCCGGTCAGGCAATTCCCGTAGTAAAATGGACGTTCCAGAACTTTGTAAATGCCGGGTGATTTTCCTACCTCTTTAGAATTTGTCTTTGATATGAAAAAATAATCTGTCATTTCGTCAATCTCCCAAGATTCTTCGCAAATAGGGCATGTAGTCCGATATTCTTCATCATAGCACTCTTCACAGAGAACTTCTTTACGTTCAACTGATACATCGGGAAAATCATCAAGTTCAAATATGGACTTTCCGCAATGGTCGCATTCGCAATCATGCTCTATGATAAGCTGTATCTGTGCATCGTCAAACCTATGCGGACTTGAATTGTATTCAGTCTTGGCATGATTCACTATTTTATCTTTTAATTTGCTCATATTTCCTTTGTTATGAGGGGTTATACAATTCATATCCATTATCCCAAAGACTATCACTGCGAAAATTGAAGAAATCTTCCAAAGAGATACGTACACCATCTTCTAAAAGAAGAAATCCGTTTTCAATAGTCATCCATTCGTCAGAGGAAAAGAAACGGTGCG
>ULXV01000471.1_pt1 | contig 64425 bp, 58 predicted proteins | sample 1961601 | NCBI WGS metagenome assembly ULXV01 (sample SAMEA4835847, study PRJEB28245) | human gut metagenome | biome: gut microbiome; material: fecal sample | place: Denmark | collected 2008 | reverse complement strand
CAGCAGCAATATACATTTTTACCATTGCACCAAAATCTCCAGTATTACGAGTTTCTAGCTTTACAGCCTTACCTTTAAAACCATTTGCAACTTGTACTGTTGGGTAATCTATTCTAGAATTAGCCATACCCGTTAATTTAAAACCGGGATTACCGCTTGACCATTGTAATACTTTAGATATTTCTTGTGAGGTTGCAGGTGTAAATTCGTAAAATGTATCGTATTCACTGGAGGTTGTCAGTAATTCTTCAAATTTGAAAAGGGTAGGTAATTCCGCTAAAATCACATTAACGGTATAAACAGGCTGCCATTGACCGTCTTCTGATGTAACAGTGAATTTACGGGAGTGCGGTTCTTCGCTGAAATCATAGGTAGATTCAGTATCTCCAGTTATTGGAGTATTTACTTTAATTGTAGCTCCTTGTGGAAGTGTAAATTCTAATTTTTGTTTGGAAAGGTCGGCTCCTTTATTTACATATACATTGATTACTTTAGAATCTGCATCGATATTTGCCAATTGCACATCATCGCCTGAACAAACATCAATGGCTGCTTCTGAATTTAATGCTTCATCCTGTATGCAGGAAGATATTGCACATGTAAAGATGAAATAGGCTATTAAAGTCTTAATTTTCATTTGATTTTCCTTTTTAGTTTACTAATTCAGTCTCTTTTATAAAACTTGGTTGCAAAGTTAAGTTTCTTTTTTGAAATGCAGTACTTCATCACTTAAGTAATTCAATAAAATTAGCGCCTTTTTAAAATTAATGTTATAAATGAATTATTCCTTTTTAAATCCCCGCACTGTTTTTATAATAAATCTAACTTCCTTGTTATAATCAACTTGTACTGTTGCTTCATTTCTTTGGGCAAGAAAGAAATATCTATGAACTCTAACCATTTTTCGGCAACTTTGGTAAATTTAGAAAATAGGTTGTCTATGATCTTTTTCTCTAAACTGCAACTATTCATGGCAACTTCAAAATCAGAACGCTTGATTTTGCGTCTTTTTCCATAAAGTGTCAAAGCCAATTTTTCAGTGTCCTCCGGCATGAGGAGTGCCGTAGAGATCATGTCATATCCCGGGGTCAGTGAATAATAGCCTTTACGCTGACTATAAAGTGAAAAGTTTTTCAGATGCATATCCGCATTTCCGGTCAGCCATGAGAAAACGACTTGTTCCCAGAAATTTATTACGTCAAGTTTTGGCACAGAGGAATATTGCATAATTATCTTTGCTATCTTTTCATAAGAACCCTTATATTTATACTCTGTGAGGCGTTCCGAGAGCTGGCACATATCCTCCATTGGCAACTTTTCACCCTTTGCGGTTCTATCTATGCGTTTAGTGATATAGGCCAATTCGCCATCGGCAAAACGAATCAATGAATGAGGGACAACGTTCACTTTAGCCAATTCGGCAAGATGCATCGTTAAATCCTCAACTTCAGGCATGTATTTAAATTGTTCCGTTTGCGGTTTGAGAATATAACGTCCCCATAAACCAACGATAGTAAAGCGTTGCGGTTGGTTGGGGGACGATGATATATCGAGAGACAATTTTGCTTGCACTCCTGTAAGTGTGGTTTGTGAGCGTATGACTTGTTCGGCAAGTTGCTTAATATCCGCTTTTGTATAAGGTAGGAGAGGAACTGTTTTGCTCCCAAATATTTTCTTTCCGCATTGAGGGTGAAAATCAGTTTCTCCCTCGCCAAGTTCCTGATAACAATATAGGCATCTGCTCATCATTATTCTTTATTTAAGATGGGAATCACACTAACTGCACCGATACAATCTTTGCAACAGGCAAGCAGTAGTGACATACGGTCACGTCGATTTATCTTCCAACTTTTTTCAGCAATATCTAAAAGCCAGCCTTCAGGAATAAGACCGTCAAAGAATGGGAATAATATTAGACTTGTATATGGCTTTTCCGAGATTGGCAGTGTGAGGCTGATAGATTCCGCATCGCTGGATTTAATGTAGGCTGTATCATATTGAAAGGTATAGCCATTTTCATCTTCTGTAAGCAATCCTGCCAACTGGTCTTGGTTGTATATGAGTGCTTGTCTCATAGCTTGTTGAATTTACTTATTGGTACAACACCCACTTCCGTTCCAAAGAGACTAAGCACTTGATTTACTTTATCAAGACGCAAAGTCTGTTTCCCCTGTTCGAGTTCGCGTACAAAACGTAACCCGACTCCTGATTTTTCGGACAGCTCTACTTGGGTCAAGTTATGTTCTTTACGCATTTGCTTGACGTATTCTGATAATGATTTATCGTTCATATTATACCCTTTTGGGTACAAAGATAATGTAAATTTTCTATTTTACACCCTTTAGGGTATAAATTTAGTTGTAGATTTATGAATTATACCTTATGGGGTATAAGAAAACAGGTACTCTTTCTTTGGGAAGAAGGAGTACCTGTAGAGGAAAGTGATAGCAGATTATTCTTTCAAAGCCTCTTGTAAGTCAATACCCAGCGCTTTGGCAACTCCTGTTCCATATGCAGGATCGGCTTTGTAGCAGTTGCGCACATGACGTTGTTTGATAAACAATTCGGAGTCTCCCATGGCGCGAGCTGTATTTTCGAACAATAATTGTTGTTCTTCAGCTGGCATCAGTCGGAATAAGTCACCCGGTTGGCTATAATAGTCGTCATCATATTCCCGTTCATTGTAGTTGTAAACTTCACCGGTAACTTTAAGAGGCGGTTCTTTCATAGTAGGAGAATCCTGCCATTCGCCGTAACTGTTCGGTTCATACCCTTTAGTAGCACCGTAGTTACCGTCTACGCGCATAGCACCGTCACGATGATAGGCGTGGAAAGGACAACGAGGTTTGTTGACCGGAATTTGTTCTGCATTCACCCCTAGACGATAACGTTGTGCGTCGCCATAAGAGAATAAACGACCTTGTAACATTTTGTCGGGAGACAGACCGATACCGTCTACAATATTCATCGGGTTGAAAGCAGCTTGTTCCACTTCAGCAAAATAATTTTCCGGGTTGCGGTTCAGTTCAAGGACACCAACATCTTGTAGAGGGAAATCTTTGTGCGGCCATACTTTAGTCAGGTCAAACGGGTTGATACGATAGTTGTCCGCTTCTTCCTCCGTCATTAACTGAATCTGGAATAACCATTTCGGATAATCGCCCTTTTCGATGCTCTCGAAGAGATCACGTTGATGAGATTCGCGATCTTTAGCAACTATTGCTTCTGCTTCCTGGTCTGTCAGATTCTTGATACCCTGCAAGGTACGCAGATGGAATTTAACCCAAATACGTTGATTTTCTGCATTGATAAAACTATAAGTATGACTGCCGAATCCGTGCATGTGGCGATATGAATAAGGAATACCACGCGGACTCATAGTGATAGTAACCTGATGTAATGCTTCTGGTAAAAGCGTCCAGAAGTCCCAGTTACTGTTCGGGCTACGCATATTTGTTTTCGGATCTCGTTTGATGGCATGATTCAGATCCGGAAATTTAAGCGGATCACGTAAGAAGAATACAGGAGTGTTGTTACCCACCAAATCCCAGTTACCTTCTTCCGTATAGAATTTCATAGCAAAACCACGGATGTCACGTTCTGCATCAGCAGCTCCACGTTCTCCGGCTACGGTGGAGAAACGGACAAAACATTCTGTTTGTTTTCCGACTTTACTGAAAATAGCAGCACGGGTGTACTTTGTAATGTCATGGGTGACAGTAAACGTACCGTAAGCTCCCGAACCTTTAGCGTGCATACGTCTTTCAGGAATTACTTCACGATCAAAATGGGCAAGTTTCTCTATAAGCCAGGGATCTTGTAACATTACAGGTCCGCGTTGACCTGCGGTTTGCGAGTTTTGATTGTCAGCGATAGGACGACCGTTCGCTGCAGTAAGTTTTTTCTTTTCCATAAATAGATTTTTTAGTCGGATACAAGTATAAGCAGACTGTTTCCTTTTATTCTTTCATCCGGGGTTTATAATATATAACAAAGATAGGCTTCTTTTGCTCGCTTGTCAAACAGATAATTTCTATCTAAAGATAGAGAATAACTATGAATTGTGTGTATTGTCTGCTATTTATTTTTCTACAAAGATTATTGTGCTGACACCTGGGTGTCGTACATCTTTTTATTGCATAAAAAAACTCCCGCACTTCCTTCACGGAAGACGGGAGCTTTTAAATAAACTATAGCTTATATATCTTTTGCTGATTATACGATACCTTGTGCCATCATTGCTTTAGCAACCTTCATGAATCCGGCTACGTTAGCACCCTTCACATAGTTTACGTATCCGTCAGCCTCTGTACCATACTGAACGCAAGCTTCGTGGATATTCTTCATGATGCTTTTCAGCTTTTCGTCTACTTCTTCAGCGCTCCAGCTTAATTTGATAGAGTTTTGAGTCATTTCAAGACCTGATACTGATACACCACCAGCGTTAGCAGCTTTACCCGGAGCATAAAGGATTTTTGCATCCTGGAATACTTTGATGGCTTCCGGAGTAGAAGGCATGTTAGCACCTTCAGATACAGCGATACAACCGTTTGCTACCAACTGACGAGCGTGGTCACCGTTCAATTCATTTTGAGTAGCAGAAGGAAGAGCGATATCACATTTTTCACCCCAAGGTTTAGCTCCTTCTACATATTTGCAACCATATTTTTCTGCGTATTCACGGATACGGCCACGGTACAGATTCTTCAGTTCCATGATATAATCCAGTTTTTCGCGGTCGATACCGTCCGGATCGTAGATATAACCGTCAGAGTCAGAGCAAGTAACTACTTTACCACCCAGTTCGATTACTTTTTCGATTGTATATTGAGCAACGTTACCAGAACCAGAAACCAGACAAACTTTACCTTTCAAGTCAGTTCCTTTTCTCTTCAACATTTCCATCAGGAAGTAGATGTTACCGTAACCTGTAGCTTCCGGACGAATCAGTGAACCACCGAATTCGCGGCCTTTACCTGTGAATGTTCCGGTAAATTCGTGAGCCAGTTTTTTATACATACCGAACATGAAACCTACTTCGCGGCCACCAACACCGATGTCACCTGCAGGAACGTCAGTTTCAGGACCGATGTGACGCCACAGTTCCAGCATGAATGCCTGTACGAAGCGCATTACTTCAGCATTTGACTTTCCACGAGGAGAGAAGTCAGAACCACCTTTACCACCACCCATTGGCAGAGTAGTCAGTGAGTTTTTGAATGTTTGTTCAAAGGCAAGGAACTTCAAGATAGAAAGGTTTACAGATGCGTGGAAACGGATACCGCCTTTGTAAGGACCGATCGCGTTGTTGTGCTGAACACGGTAACCCATATTGGTCTGAATATTACCTTTATCATCCATCCAAGTCACGCGGAACTGATATACTCTATCAGGAATACACAAACGTTCGATCAAGTTTACTTTATCAAACTCCGGATGTTTGTTGTATTCTTCTTCAATAGTAGAAAGTACTTCTTCTACTGCTTGATGATACTCCGGTTCATTGGGAAATCTTCTTTTCAGATCGTCTAATACCTTTGCTGCATTCATAATCTTTTTTTTCTTTAATTGGTTGATATAAATAAAGTGCTAATTTGACAATTTGCTAATATACCGTTTGACTATGTGCTTTTGTGCTATATAGCAGATTTGCACATCTGCGTATGGGTACATCGGATATTTATTTTCGGTTGCAAAAGTAAAGATAAAAATTGAACTAGCAAACATTTTATAAAGAAAAATGCGATAAAACATCAAATTTGATATTTTATCGCATTAAAAATAGGAAAAAAGATATTTATTTGTTCTTTTTGATCGACTTATAGACAGGAATAAACACTAATGCTGCCGAAATGCCAAGCATTACCGCCGTCATCCCGTCAATTCGTTCGGCTTTTGTCAGAACTAGATAGCAAAGCGCCAACCAAAGCAGGCTGATGCAAACTATTTGTGATTTGGATAACGGACGTTTCATTTACCTCCTCTTTTCTTTTTGTCAACGATGGCGTCGATCACGGCTACAGCTGTGATATTGACAATGTCGCGGACAGAGCTTTCGAAATCGGTGAAATGAATAGGTTTGTTCAATCCCATCTGGATAGGGCCGATGAATTCCGTATCCGGGTCCATTGCCTGCAACAGTTTGTAACCGGCGTTTGCTGAACTCAAGTTCGGGAAAATCAATGTATTTACATCTTTTCCTTTCAGGCGGGTAAACGGATATTTGGTATCACGCAATTCGCGGTTCATGGCAAAGTTTACCTGCATTTCACCGTCAATAGCCAGTTCCGGATATTCTTCCTGCATGTGGGCAACAGCTTCGTGCACTTTCACAGGGCTACCTGCAGTATCAGCACCGAAGTTGGAGTATGACAACATTGAGATAACCGGCGTGTGATTGAAGAAGCGAACTGTTTTATCAGACAATTTAGCGATGTCAATCAATGTTTCCGTATCCGGGTGGCGGTTAATCAGTGTGTCTGCCAGGAAGTAAGTACCTTTCTTGGAGTTCAGGATATGCATTGTTCCGAAGTGTTTGAAGCCCGGTTGGATACCGATTACTTCTTTGGCCACTTTGATCGTATTGCTATATCTTGTATAAAGTCCGGTGATGAAAGCATCCGCATCTCCTGTTTCCACCATCATCATACCGAAGTAGTTGCGTTCGAACATTTTATCGTTGGCTTCTTCATAAGTAAAGCCTTCGCGTGCACGTTTTTCTGCAAGAATGCGTGAGTAACGTTCGCGGCGTTCCGATTCGTCCGGGTGACGGAGATTGACGATTTCAATACCTTCCAGGCTGAGATCCATTTCTTCTGCCAGTTTTCCGATAGCCTCGTCATTTCCTAATAAGATAGGATGACAGATACCTTCGGCTTTCGCTTCAACGGCAGCTTTCAGCATATTCGGATGGATACCTTCGGCAAATACGACACGTTGCGGTGAACGGCGGGCTGTATCATACAGTTGGCGGGTCAGTTTGGACTCATAACCCATCAATTCGCGCAGGTGAACACAGTAAGCATCCCAGTCTTTGATTTCAGTGCGAGCCACTCCGCTTTCCATAGCAGCTTTTGCCACTGCGCAGGAAACTTCGGTGATGAGGCGTGGATCTACCGGTTTCGGGATAAAGTATTCCGCGCCGAAAGAGAGGTTGTTCACGTGGTATGCCGCATTAACTACATCGGGTACCGGCTGTTTTGCCAGATTAGCGATAGCGTGTACGGCTGCAATCTTCATCTCTTCGTTGATAGCTTTAGCGTGAGTATCCAAAGCACCGCGGAAGATATACGGGAAACCGATTACATTATTAATCTGGTTCGGATAGTCAGAACGTCCGGTAGCCATCAGTACGTCAGGACGTGCTGCCATGGCATCTTCGTAAGAGATTTCTGGTGTCGGGTTAGCCAATGCGAACACAATCGGCATCGGAGCCATGCTGCGCACCATATCCTGGCTTAACACATTTCCTTTCGACAGGCCGAGGAATACATCTGCACCTTTGATTGCTTCTTCCAGCGTGTGAATATCCGTGCGGTCGGTTGCAAAAAATCTTTTCTGTTCGTTCAGATCCGTGCGCGCCTTGCTGATAACGCCTTTACTATCCAGCATGACGATGTTTTCGAGACGTGCACCCAGTGACACATACAATTTAGTACAAGATACGGCAGATGCACCTGCACCGTTCACAACGATTTTTACATCTTCGATTTTCTTTCCGGCCACTTGCAGGGCATTCACCAAACCGGCACTGGAGATAATAGCAGTACCGTGCTGATCGTCGTGCATGACAGGTATATCCAGTTCTTCTTTCAGGCGACGTTCGATTTCAAAACATTCGGGAGCTTTGATGTCTTCCAGGTTGATACCTCCGAAAGTAGGAGCAATAGCCTTTACTGCAGCAATAAATTTCTCCGGATCTTTTTCATCCACTTCGATGTCGAAAACGTCGATGCCCGCGTAAATTTTGAAAAGCAGACCTTTACCTTCCATTACAGGTTTACCGCTCAATGCACCTATATTACCCAGTCCGAGTACGGCTGTACCGTTGGAAATAACGGCTACCAGATTACCTTTAGCCGTATATTTATACGCATCTTGCGGATTCTTCTCAATTTCGAGACAAGGTTCTGCTACACCGGGAGAATATGCGAGTGATAAGTCGGTTTGTGTACTGTAAGGTTTGGTAGGCACTACCTCAATCTTACCGGGTTTGCCCTGTGAATGATAGAGCAAAGCGGCTTCTTTCGTTATTTTAGCCATGGTATTTATGAAATTTGTTAATAAGTTATCATTTGACCGCAAATGTAGGAATAAAAGTTCGAAATTGTAGCTGTTGATTAATAATTTCTATTAATTTTATAGCAAAATGGCTAAAATAATGAAGTCGGATACAATTAATGGACAACTTACTATTATCAGATACAGATGACGCAGGATCACATATTTTTCGTTTGATATAAACATGCGGTTATCATACGATCTGTGTCTAATAGTTATCTTTCTATTTCTTTCTCCGACGGCGTGTGTGTTGTCCGCCAGAACGTATTTTTCACCTCCCTTGCCACCTCTTTCCAGCTTGGTATACTTTTTAGTGAGCGTCGAGCCGGGAAATCGTAAAGCAATAACAATAGGAAGAGGAAAATGCAGGCATAAGCCACCCAGCCGTAAATCTGCTTGATGCTTATCTCCATCATCTGACTGATAAACTCTTCCATATAGTGACCCAGATTGAACGGACTACTGCTGAAAGCTACATGATCGATGGCTGAACCGTAACGGGCCAGATTGTCGGGAACATAATACGCCAATCCCTGTGCATAGACTGCGGCTCCCACTACGCCGCCTACTACCATGTGCAGCATATTGAACACACTTAATCCCTGGAAGAAATGCTGGAAAGTCATGATTTCCTCCAGACACACCATAAAAGTAGCACTCAATACGGCATAAGCGAAGCCCCGACATACGGTCGGCAGGTAAAGCTGTGAAATATGGATGTCGGTGGATAAAGTCAGGTAGAAACCGATCAGGTAACCGATCAACCCGATAAAGCCGACAATGACCAGGCGTACATAATTATACTGCTTGACGTGCATCCACCAATACGAAAACACACAACCGCATACGATACCGACAATGGCAAGCCAATCGAGTTGGGAACTGACCAGTTCTTCATATTTCATTACTTCCTCGTAAAAGACTTCCTCCAGCACGTGCTCCGTGGCGAGGAACGCTTCCACTAAAGTGACTAATCCCAATAAAGGTAAAAAATGGCGGTACGTCCACATCTTTGGTTCGAGAAATGGGTGTCGAATGGTCATCATGCGCCAAATACAAATTCCTAAAGTGATGAAAATCACGATGGTAAGTTGGCGGATGACCGGGCTGTTCCACCAGTCGTACCAGTCTCCGTAGTTGAAGAGGAAGGCGATTTCCGCTAATAAGGCAGCCCATAGTATCCCGCCCAGCCAGTCGATACCAAACAGAGGAAATTTACGCATGAACCGGAAATGCTTCACACAAGTGAACTGTATCAATAAGACAATCAGCATCAGACCGGCAACGAACAGGTTCATGTACGTCCAGTGATAATGATACATTAGACGGGTCGTAAGTAGGTCAGATAGCTGGATGCTTCCCAAAATTACAATATGAAGCCAGGGAAAGAAAACGGTGAAATCCCGTTTAGGGGTCATCCACAGCTGAATGTTTGACATACACTCGAAAGTTCCCTGTATTTTGCACATACCTTCGATGAAGCAGACCAACCACAATAGAGGGAGAAAGGTGATATGCGGTGCTATCAGGTTGCAGAGTAATACTCCCAGTGCGGCCGATGTAAGCAGGGTTTTATTGGTAAAACGAAACTTCATGCGGAACAGTAACGGAAAGTAGATCGCCATACCGGCCAGGTTGGCGTACATGCACATTAAAATATCCTCCCGCATCAGTGACATGCTGCCGATCATCTGATTCAATGCACCCAAATAGACACCTCCCGAAAGTTGGAAGGTGACGGCTATGAAAAGATAAATCCACGGTTGCATCTTCCGCGGCACGAAACTGCGGAACATCGGCAAAACAAAAGGACCGTTCAGAACAGGAGCACTCATAAGAATTGAAAATTAAGAATTGAAAATTAAAAAATTAAAGCGATTGAGAATTGGAGTGTTAATATTTCACTTCACATTCCACGTTAAAACCGGCATGCATGCGTTTCAAATCTTCTGGTTTGTTTCCTTTCAGACTGATACGTACGGGAATACGTTGCTCCACTTTCACGAAGTTTCCGGTGGCGTTGTCTTGCGGAATCATTGAGAAGGCGGCTCCTGTTGCATCGGAGATGGATTCTACTACTCCTTTGAATGTGACGTTCGGCACGGCGTCTGCGGTTATTTCCACTTCTGCACCTTCCTTGATATTCGGAAGCTGGGTTTCGCGGTAATTGGCGATTACCCACAAATCACTGCTGTCTACGATATCAACCATAGTCTGTCCCGGTTGCACCAGTTGCCCTTCCAGGATTTCTTTCTTTCCTGTCGTGCCGTCACACGGAGCAATGATGACTGTATAAGAGAGATTCAGACGGGCAAGTTCCAACGCAGCTTCTGCCAGGCGGACACCTGCTTCATTCTGTCCCAGGCGATGAGTCTGCTCACTTTTCACTAAAGAAGTAGACATTTTAGCCCGTGACACCTGTTCATAACGGGCTTTGGCAGCTTCGTATGCTGTATGTACGTTGTCATATTGCTGTTTCGTCACTGCGTCTTCCTGCAACAGTTTCTCAAAACGGTTCAGTTCACGTTTGGCATTTTCCATCTGTACACGTACTTCTTCAATACTTGCGTCGCTCACACTTAAATTGTTTTGCGTAGTGGCGATACCGATGGTAGTGGCCTGGCGTCCTGCGGTGGCATTCGCCAAATCCGCTTCTGCCTGTGCCACACGGAGACGGAATTCCGCATCTTCGATGATAAGAAGCGTGTCGCCTTTGCGCACTTGCTGATACTCGTCAAAGTAGATTTTCTTGATGAATCCCGGTACACGGGTATTGATCGGCGTGATATGTTGTTTCACCTGCGCATTATCCGTATATTCGATATTTCCCAAGTGGATAAACCGGGAACAAACATAAGTGACACCACCGATAAGTAAACAGATAATTACAATGTTGTATATTATCTTCTGGGTTTTTCTAGCTATCATAATCTGTTCTATTTTAAGAGAGATGAGAATTTGATTCTATTATAAGTTGGATTCTTTTTGATAAGTCATTACTTCTCTGTTAGAGAGTGTGTGTGATATATTTCATTTTGTAATAACTGTATACCACGTTAATACGCGCATTGACCAGACCGAGGTCGGCACTTAGTTTCATATTGCTGGCATCGAGCATATCGGTGAGCAGGGCAAGGTCGTTTTTATAACGGTTGCTGGTTACGTTATAGTTCTGGTCGGCAAGTTCCACGCTTTTCTCCTGTGTACGCAGGTCTGTGAAAGAGGTGAGAAAGTTGACGTAGTTCGCCTGTACACCGTTTTCTATTTGTTCCTGTGCCAGTGAATATTCCTCCTGTGCTCTGCGGACGTTCAGTTTTGCCTGGCGCACTTTCTTGTTGTTTTTAAATAAAGAAGAAAGATTGTATTTGATACCGACCCCCACATACCAGTAATTGAAGTTATTGTCGAGCACCGGGACTTCGATGGTGATAGGACCATCTAAATGTTCACCGGCCACAAGTGCAATTTTCGGAAGCAGTTCCGAGCGTTCCAATTTCACTTTCTGCTCGTTCATTTTCATAGCCAGCTGGGCTTGTTGCAGTCCGACATTGCTTTGACTGGCCATCATTTGCCAGTCGTTTTCGGCTAATGCTGTCACTTCCTCGTTCAGCAAGGTAGAATCGGGAACGATTTCTGTTCCGGCAGGCAGATGTAAGGTAGTCACCAGTTGATGATTCATTATTTTGCGGGCATCCTGCACCTTTGCCAGTTGCAGTTTCAGCGTCTCTTTCTGTAGCTCATAGCGGGTGATGTCATTTTTTAAGGCCGTTCCCTGTGTGCGGCGTGATTCCATGTTGCGGATCACCTGTTCCGTCAAATCCAGATTCTTCTGTAACACTTGCAGCTGGTTATTCAACTTGTATAAATCCAGGTAATAGCCGGTCAGGAGAAAGCGGATTTCCTGACGGTTCTTCTGCCAGTCCAATGCAGCCATTTGCTGACCGAGTTCAGCCAGAGTAATACTGCTGTTGATGGCTCCTCCGGCGTAAATCACTTGTTGCGCTTCCAACGCAAAGTTATTGCCGAAGTGTGGCATAGGGATATTCTGCCCGTTTTTGAAGTCACGGTCCCATATATATCCGTCGCCCAGGTAACTAAATGAGAGTGAGGCACCTATGTCCGGCAAACGTTGTGACTTGGCAGCCTTCAAAGCTTCATCGGCTGCTTCCTTTCCGGTTTTATACGTTTGAATACTCTGACTGTTCTCGTCTGCCAGACGGAACATTTCGTCAATGCCCAACACTCTCCTGTCAAGCGTCTGGGCAAACAGTCCCTGACTGCATAGCACGGCACATAGCGGCACTATGAGCCATCTTTTTTTGCTCATAAAGTGAAAAGAAATTTAATTAATAGTAGAATTTTGAATTTTCTTCACCACGGAATAATACAGAGTAACACAGAGTTTTTTTCTTTTGAAATATGTCAGTTGACACAAGTTAATGAAGATTATTTGAACGCTGTGTCCTCTGGCGTTCTCTGTAGTGAAAATAGGAGGGTTATCAAATCTGCGCTGCTACACCCCAACCGTGAAAGTCATGCATTTTGTTCTTGTAACGAATGGCGATTTGATAATATCTTAGTTTCATCTTGATACCTATTTTTCTATTTTTGGTTTGCAAAATTATGAAAAAAAACAAGTAAGTTGTAACCCTATATAGGCTCAAATATAATGTTTTTTAACGAATGGCAGCTAGCATATCAAATAGGAGAAAGAATAGAAAGAAGCACAACCACTCCTGAAGTAAAGATGCGATATAATATGTACCGTAAGGTGAAGCTTGCTTCGCGGTGAATGCGGTAGCTATCGGGGTGGCAGCAGCTATCTCCGTGAAATTCCGCCAACCTGAAACTGGGACGCTGACCGGATGCATCGGTATGTTGTGTCTGTCCGTCTGTGTGATGATTGCCTTGTATAACGGATGCGGCTTTTGGACCTATGAACTGCTGATGTTCGCATTACTTTTCACAATGGGACTGACCTTTACTTCCTCCACCACCTTGGCGATGGATAGCGAACGCCGTTACGCCGGAGCAGCTTCCGCCCTGCTGGGAGCACTCTGTTTTGCTTCCGGAGGTATTGTTTCTCCGTTGGTCGGCTTGGGAAATATCCTTGTATCTACCGGAGTTACATTTGTGGTCTGCGCCATCTGTTCCCTGCTTTGTGCACTATGGGCGATGAGGAAAGTACCGATGAAAGTAGCAATGTGCCGGATTTTCCGTTAAAGTGAGATTGTTTCAAAAATAAAAGTCATGAGGAAGTTAAAGCTTAAACTCCCTCATGACTTTTATAATTTACTACCAGTATAATTATAATTACTACCAGTATAAACAGACTGAAATAAAACTAGAGTTTTATCTCTTCCGTGAATATCTCCCCGAAACGGTTTTTAACCACCACCTTGACAGATTTTGCATCTTTAGAAGGCTGTGCACGGAAAAGATGACGTGTGCGATAACCCGTTTTCTTTCCCTTTACCATATTGATATAATCCTGATCCTCATCGTCAAAAGCCTGCATAGCACCTTTCAACACTCCATCCTCGTACCAGTTTACCGTATACGTCCAGTCCCAATCCCAGATATTGGCTACCACATAGTCTTTCTGGCTTTCAAACTCTCCCGGTTGGTAAAGCCGGAACTGATAGTCCGGCGAACACCCTGTTGCCTTGTAACGCCATTTCACATCATCACCTTTCACTTGTACCACCAGATAACCGTTTGGTGCTCCGCAACGATTCACGTGTCCTGCCCACCATGCGCCGCAGGCCGCTCCGATATTATGTTCGTAAATGGTAGGGGCGGGCAACTGATTTTCATAAAAGTGCGTGTGTCCGGAGAAAATATGTACTTGGTAAGGCCTCAACAGTTGGAAAAGCGCATTGGCGTTGCGCGCATTTCCCCCCGCAGCTACCGTGTTATTAGCTACTGGAGCGTGAACGTTCAGGAACACGATATTTCCTTTAGGCACATAACTTAAATCTTTTCTCAACCAGTCCAAATCTTCCGGCGTGAAGCGTTCCGTGTATTTCTTGTTGCCGTCGTAATCAATATCCTTCATTGCTATCACATGCACTTTACCGATATTGAATGAATAGTTGGCCGGGCCGAATGACTGATAATAATTCTGTTCCCCATAACCATCCGCCGGATGATCCGTCTGCGTTATAGATTTGTAGAGCAGGTTGAAGTCGTGGTTTCCCATCAGTTGGAACATCGTCATTCCCAAGTTGGACACCGCTTGCCGGTAAGGAGCGTACAGGTTCATGGCATCCCACACCAGATCCCCCAGTCCCATGCCGACGATTTCGAAGTTCTTTAGTGAGTCGGCAGTCTGTTTCAGGTCGGGCACTGTTTCCGTGCGGAAGCGGTCCAGTTGCTTTTCGTTTCTCACTTGCGGGTCGGAAAGGACGATGTAGACAAATTCATCCACCGGCTTCTGCCGTTTAGTCAATACGAAGTCACATTGGTTTTCGCTTTTCCCGGCATCCAGATATTGATAGAAACCATCGGCTATCCCCTCTTTGGAAGGAAGCTCATACGCTGCCGGAGTAGAGATGTAAACCATTGGATAACGTGCCGGATCAGTGTTCAGAACATAATTTCCTTCTGCATCAGTCGTATTGAAATGTGCCCCGTCTGTCACCACTACACCGTTGATGGGTTTACCTGTATTATCTTTCACACTACCTTTCACCACCGTCTGACCAAAGGCGGCAATAGCGTTCAGCTGGAAAAGCAAAACCGCTGCAAACAGCGTTTTTCTAAAATTGATCTTTTTCATTGCTTATAACTTTCTTAAAGTAACCTGATTGAATAATGCGATAATTTCTTCCGGTTCATCTGCCGACTTGAGAGCCTCCTCAAAAGACTTGCTGTTATCATCGAAACACATCACATTGGCGCAATCCAGAATATGACCCATGTTGAATGTAGCAACTTCCCGGCTCACCTCTTCTTTCTTCAATGCCTTCTTATAATATTTATTCACCTTATTAACCGCCTTGTAAATAGAAGGCTTCAAAATTTCGACCGAAGAATCCGTAAATCCGATTGTTACATCATACTCATGCGTATAATTCTGGATGAAAGTATTCCATTTTCCGGTAATGTCACTCCCCAGATAATGTTCCGCTTCAAACACTGGTTTGGTAGTCGGGATTTCTCCATACACGTCGAATATAAACGCCGCTTTCGGCTTTTTGCCTACGGGAGTAGCTTCTTTTTCGTTTTTGGAAATATGGTCTTTTCCGGAGATATTCTCGTTCATGGCGAGCTCTCCTTTTTGCGCCATTGCTGCCATCGTTATAACTAACACAACAGCCATACTGATTATTCTTTTCATATTCATTGAATTTTAAAGATTGATTGAAATGATGATTATTGCCGCAATCTTGGTGACCGACACATTCATTTATTGCTGCCACATCAGTCGGATATGGAAGTCATCGCCTCCCATGTTCGCTTTAGCCGCTTGATAATTCTTCAGATTAGTACGCTGCAGAGCAGATGGATATTTAAAGCGTTTCGGCATTTTGTTATTAGCATTTGCGATGCCGGGCCCCACAGGTAACACAGGAAAACCGGTACGGTTATATTCAAACCACTGCTGATAATCGCAGAAGAACAGTGCGACAAACTTCTGGTTCATGATTCGTTCCAGCGTATCATCATAAGCAGCTTCCGGATTTTCAAAATAATGGTCAGGCATTTTCTGTCCCCACTGTTCGATAGCCGCCTGCACTCCCTTCTGATAAGCCTCTTTGGCAGCGCTACTTCCTCCGTCGATCACTCCTTTTTTCAGTAATTCCGCTTTGATGAATTCCACTTCGGCATAAGGCATCATGGCAAGTTTCATAGGTGCCTTCGCCATTTCCTGATTCAGTCCCGAAGCAGTGATTGAAGGCAACGTCTGATAACCGCTGGGCAAACCCACATAATCTTTAGTCTGGTCGGGGAGAGTGACCTGTGTTGCATACACCTGCAGACGGGGATCGTTCCAACCTTTCAGCAGATTAACAAAGAACTCTGAAATCTGAACATAAGAAGTGAAATCCTGTGGACGGGTGAGCGGAGCTTCCTCCGGATAAGTTCCGCTGATGGCAAGCAGGGCAGCATCATCGTTCGATTCGAATACCGGGTAAGTGGCGGGATCGGTCAGCATGGTACGCAGCTCCTGCTTCGCGTTGAATTCCGGCACGTCGATCACCCGGAGCAGTGCACGCAGACGGAGCGAGTTGCAGAACTTCTTCCATTTCAAAATACCGGTTGCATCCCCTTTGGACGTCTTGTACAACATTTCGCCCGATTGGTTGTAGATCAACCCGTTAGCTTTGTCGAACAACTCGTTAGCTGTTTTCAGATTGTCGATAATCTGTTGGTACACCTGCTGCTGGGTGTCGAACTTCGGTGCAAGTATTCCCTCGTCGGCGGAGCAGGCTTCGCTCATCGGAATATCACCGAAGGCATCCGTCAGAATCTGGTATAGCCAACATTGCAAAGTCAGCGATATAGCATCGTAGTTGGGTTGTTTGGAGGCTTCCGGCAATTTTCCGGTGAGGCGCATCATCTCTTTGGCGTTGTTGATCCATTTATAATAAGTAGTCCATGTGCCGTCTCCTTCGCTGTCCGTCATATACCACCATCCCACACCGTTGGTGCTGCTGGTAGATACGGCGCATTGCATCAGGTCGTAGGTATAGCTGTTGTAGCGTTTCCAGTTGTAGACCGATGTTTCGTATAAAATCGGGTTGAGCAGCGTGCCGGGATTCACCTCATCCATGCGGGTGGGGTCTGTATTGAGTTCGTCGAAGCTAGTGCAGGAAGTCGTGCAGAGAGCTCCGCACAAAGTCATTCCCCATACTATATTTTTGAAAAGTTTATTGGTTTTCATAAGTCAGTGTTTAAAAAGATACGTTAATATTCAGTCCGAAAGTGCGTGCCGTAGGCAGTGAGCCCGTCTCCACACCGGTCACCATCGAACTTCCGTTGAGGGCGGCAGATTCGGGGTCGAACAGAGGATAGTCGGTGATACAGAACAGGTTGCGTGCGTAGAGTGCCACCGATGCTTTGCTGAACGGTGTTTTCTTCAGTGTGCTGTTCGGCAACTTGTACTCCAGTCTCATTTCGCGCAACTTGAGGAATGAAGTGTCGAACGTGTTAGTTTCCACATTGGCCATCCGGTAATATTCCTTATAATAACTTTCCACGGTCACCACTTTGGTGTTTGGCGAGTAAGTTCCGTCATCGTTCTTCACTGTTCCCGGAGCAATCATGTACATCCCGTCTTGTGGTGAAAGTCCGGCGGCAGCGATGCGCGGGTCGTCTTTCGACATATAAAATTCCGTTCCCGGCAGACGTCCGTTCAGGGTATGTTGCAGTTTTCCCTGTTCCGTCATTTTGTGGTGCGAGTGCGAGTACATTTTACCTCCCACCTGTCCGTCGAGCAGGACGCTAAGCGTGAAGTTCTTATAAGAAAATTCGTTATACAGTCCGGCTTTCCATTTCGGATAGGCCGTGCCGACGTATTCAATCTCTCCCGAACGTTCGGGCAATCCATTGTCGTTGATGACCACATTTCCTTCCGGGTCGCGTACCAGTTTATATCCCCAGAGATCGCCCGTAGTTCCACCCACACGTCCGATGATAGACACACTACCGATACTGCTGATTAACTGGTTCTCATCCGCCCCTTCCGCCAGTGAGAGAATCCGGTTCTCGTTCTTAGACCAGGTGAAAGTAGCGTTCCATCGGAAATCCCTGCTGACTACCGGAGTAACGTCCAACTGGATTTCGTAACCGCGGTTGCGGACGCATCCCGAATTGATGGTAGCTTTGCTGTAACCTGTGGTCGGGTCCATCGGAGCATCCAGAATCTGGTTTTTGGTGCGGTTATAATAGAACGTGAAATCGAGTCCGATGCGGTTGTGAAACATACGGAAGTCGAATCCTGTTTCGTAATTGGTCGAAATCTCCGGTTTGAAATCCTGATTATAGAGCGTAGAAGATACGATGGCCGATCCGGGGAAATCGCTCGTGCCATAATAGGGCGATGTCTTGTAAGGGTCTGTGTCGTTGCCGACCTGTGCCAGCGAACCTCTCACTTTCAACAGACTGATCTGTTCCGGCAACGTGAACCACTCGTTCATCACTGCACTGACGCTGACCGACGGATAGAAGAAAGAACGGTTGCTTTTCGGTAGGGTAGACGACCAGTCATTGCGCCCGGTGACATCGAGAAACAGTTTATCCTTATACGAGAAATTGGCCGTGAAATAAAGACTGTTCAACGCTTTCTTTTTGATAACCGTCTGCACGTTCGGGTTGGAAACACCGTTTGCCAGTTTGTATACTCCCGGCGTAATCAATCCTACCACCGAGGCAGCCAACATATCGTAGCTTTGTTGCATCATGTTTCCACCTGCCGAAGCGTTGACACGCAATCCGTTGGCGAATGAATCATGGTAAGTAAATAAAGCATCGCTGTTTAATTCATAATCGAACACATTCTGCTTCTTGAAAAACCCGTTTCCGAAAACCACGTCACTGATAGGACGATGCTGTTCGCGTTGGTCTGCTGACAACTGGATACCGGACCGGATCATGAAATCGAATTTACTGTTGATGCGCAGATTGGCAGAAATGGATGATACATTACTGTGTTTCTCCGAAGGATTTTCAGATTCGTATAGAATGACATACGGGTTTCCGATAAAGGAACTGTACGGTTGGAGCTGTTTCACATTTTCCTGTCCGGTACGCCACATCGGACGCAACCAGTCGAGGTTGACATTCGGATTCTGGAAGATAAGGAAGTAGGAGATAGAGTTACTGTTATATCCCAGTGCAGGCGTGTTGTTGAGCTTGCGGTACGTATAACTCGACTTGAAATTAATGCGCAGTGCCCTCGAAATCTGCTGTTGGGCGGAAACCATGGCGGTGATACGCTGGAAACCTGTATTGGGGAGAATCCATTCGTTCTTAGTGTGGGTGATGGACGCCCGTACGCTGCCCCGGTCGGATTTTCCGGTCAAGGCTACCGAGTTGGTCAGGGTGTATCCTGTCTGGAACAAATCTTTGCGGTTGTTTTTGTACGCTACCCAAGGGGTGGCAACAGAAGCGCGTCCCTGCGTTACGGGGTCATATTGGTAGAACAACCTGTTGGCGTCGAAACGTGCTCCGTAGGCGCTACTGGTTCCGCTGGTGCTTGCGTAACTGCCGTCTTCCGCTTTCCCGTAAGAGTAATAGGGCTGGCCTTCGTAGATAGAACCTGCCGGACCGATATTACTCGGCAATCCCTGTCCGAATTCATACTGGTAATCGGGCCATCTCATCACATCGTCAATACTGAAGTTACCGCTGTAAGACACACCGATACCTTTGGGTGCACCCGCTCCCGATTTGGTAGTCACCATAATCACGCCATTGGCTGCACGCGTACCGTACAAGGCTGTCGCACTGGCCCCTTTTAATACTTGGATGCTTTCGATATCATCCGGATTGATGTCGGAGAATCCGTTACCATAGTCCACGGAAAGTTCGCTGTTTGAACCTGCACCGTAGGCAACACCCGGATTGGTCATCGGACTACTCATCGGTACACCGTCCACTACCACCAATGCGTCGTTTCCGTTCTGGTTCAGCGAGACGTCCCCCCGCAGCGAGATACGGCTCGAATTAAGCGGACCACCGGAAGAGATAACACTCAATCCGGCTACCTTGCCGTTCAGTGCCGTCGACCAGTTGGTGGGCAGGGCACTCGTAATCATATCCCCTTTCACGGTTTCCGTGGCATATCCCAATCCTTTTTCTTCACGTTTGATCCCCAGGGCAGTCACCACCACATCATTCAGTTGTTGCGACTCTTCCGCCAGTTTTACGTTCATCGTATTGCCTGCATAGTTCTTCTGTAGCGTTTTATATCCCACATAACTGAATACAAGCAAATCCTTTTGAGTCAATGTTTTCTTAGTCTTCAGGGAGTAGTTTCCGTCGATGTCGGTCACCGTGCCGTCTGTCGAGTTTTTCACAGCTACGGTAGCCCCGATTAACGGTTCCCCGCCTTCACTTGTGATTTTTCCTTTCACTGTTGTCTGTGCGTATGCAGAGCCACAGCACAAGAGCCCAATCGACAGAGAAAGCAGCCATTTGTTTCTTTTCATAATCTTTTACCTTGCTTCTTTTAATTTATTAAATGAAATAAAGTTATTCACACCCGTGTTTTTGTTTCACGGTGCAAAGGAATGCAAGGCAGATTAAGATAGTATTACAGATCTGTTAACAATCTGTGTTGTGCGATAAATACAAATTAATAAAATAAATGGAGGCACGGATTACACGGTTTTAGTTAATAAAAGAACCGCGTAATCCGTGCCTAATAATCTAATAATAAAAGATTATTTTACTTGATTAGATAGAATACTTACTCTGATACTCTTTCGGCGACATTCCCTCGTGCCGTTTGAAGTACCTTCCTAAATACGACTGATCGGGAAAACCAAGTCGGTCGGCTATTTCCTGAATCGTCAGTCCGGTGGATTGAAGCAACACTTTTATCTCCAGGATGGCAAAGTCGTCGATAATCTTTTTGGCAGCCTCGCCCGTCACGCTTTTGCAAATACCTGTCAGGTATTTGGTGGAGATACACAGTTTGCTGGCGTAGAAAGTCACTTCCCGTTGTGAGATACAGTTTTCATGTACCAGTGCGATGAAATTCTTAAAGATTTCATCCTGCCGGCTTCCTCCTTCGATTTCCTGTCGGTCGAAGTAGCGGTAACACTTATCATAAATATCCAGCATAAACGACTGGAGATGATTTTTGGCGATCTGGTTGCGGAAACGGTTTTCACGATCGTTGTATATAGCTGTTGTGGCACGCATTAACCCGTTGATTGCTCCTGTGCTTTCATCCTTGAGTGTATAGCACGGTTTTTCTTTGATGAACCGGAAGAAGATCGGCTCGAAACGGAGGCAGGCTTCGCGAAACATTTCTTTGGGAAATCCGAAGAAAGAAGCTGTGAAATCGCTGCTGTTGCCATTGATGCGGATAATCGTTCCCGGCAAGAGCACGATTTGAGTGTTTTCTACTATTTCATAGTCTTTCAGGTCGATTGTGACGTGTGCCCATCCGCTTCTGCAAAAATAGATGGCACCCCCTTCCAGTTTCCACAGGCGTTGCATAATTGGAGACAGGTTTTCGTCCATTCCGGCAACGAACGGTTCATGAAGTATGGCTAGGCTAGAGTTTTTTGATTCCATTGTTGTTCTTATTTTGGGTACAAAAATAGGACTTTTTCACTAAATATCGGTTTTAATGTTCCTAAAATGAACAAAACTGAAGATACTAAGTCCAGTTTCCTATGAAGAAAACAGTCTACCTTTGCCGCGTTCAAAAATAGTTAAATAGGTAACAGAAAATGAGTAAAAAGGTATGTAAAGTGAAGCAAGGGCTATTGTTGCTCTGCTGTATGGTAGCTGCTACGGGCTGTAAACAAGCTCCTCCGGCACAAATGGAAACAGAATACGAAGTGATGACCGTTTCTCCGGCCGACCGGATGATTTCAAGCGCCTACTCGGCGACCATCCGCGGACGTCAGGATATTGATATTTACCCCCAGGTAAGTGGTACGCTGACTAAAGTCTGTGTAACGGAAGGGCAGCGTGTAAAGAACGGACAGACATTGTTCATCATCGACCAAGTGCCGTATGAAGCTGCTTTGCAGACGGCAGTGGCAAACGTTGAATCGGCCAAGGCCTCTCTGGCTACAGCGCAACTGACGTATGACAGTAAAGAGGAACTGTATAAAGAGAACGTAATTTCCTCTTTCGATTTGAGTACGGCAAAAAACTCCCTGTTGGCTGCCAAAGCACAGTTGGCACAGGCCAAGGCGCAGGAAGTGAGTGCCCGCAATAATCTTTCTTATACGGTTGTGAAAAGTCCGGCCGACGGAGTGGTAGGCACGTTGCCTTACCGTGTAGGAGCTTTGGTTAGTTCCGCTCTTGCCCAGCCGTTGACTACCGTTTCCGACAATTCGGATATGTACGTCTACTTCTCCATGACGGAAAACCAATTACTGGGACTGATCCGCCAATACGGTTCTAAAGAGGAAGCATTGAAAAATATGCCTGCCATCGACCTGCAACTGAACGATAAGTCAGCCTACTCCGAACGGGGACAGATTGAATCTATCAGCGGAGTGATCGACCGTTCGACGGGTACGGTCAGCCTGCGTGCAGTTTTCCCGAACAAGGAAGGATTGCTGCATAGCGGTGGTGCGGGTAATGTGATTGTTCCTGTTCAAAAAACAGCTGCGCTGACCATTTCACAGGCTGCCACTTTCGAAATACAAGATAAGAGATATGTCTATAAGGTAGTGGACGGCAAGGCTCAATCCAGCCAGGTACAAGTGACCCGTGTCAATGGCGGTCGGGAATTTATTGTAGATGAAGGATTGGCACCGGGAGATGTGATCGTGGCAGAAGGAGTAGGTTTGCTTCGTGAAGGTACTCCGGTCAAGGCAAAGGCTGCTCAAACTCCAGTGGCAGGAGTGACAAATGCTAATCAATCCTCATCAACAGAGACAACAACGAAGTCTCCGGCAACTACTACTGAAAATTAAACCAAGGAGGAATCATTCATGAATTTAAGAACCTTTATAGAACGCCCCGTATTATCGGCAGTCATCTCTATCACGATTGTCGTAGTGGGTATCATCGGGCTGTTCAGCTTGCCCGTTGAGCAGTATCCCGATATTGCTCCGCCTACCATTATGGTGAGTACCACCTATTATGGCGCCAGTGCGGAAACATTGCAGAAGAGTGTTATTGCGCCTTTGGAAGAGGCGATCAACGGAGTGGAAGACATGACCTACATGACTTCCTCCGCCACCAATTCCGGTTCGGTGAGCATCACCGTCTATTTTAAGCAGGGCACAGACCCCGATATGGCGGCTGTCAACGTGCAGAACCGTGTATCACGTGCTACGGGACAACTTCCGGCGGAGGTAACCCAGGTCGGTGTGACCACTTCCAAGCGTCAGACGAGTATTCTGCAGATGTTCTCATTGTATAGTCCGGACGACAGTTACGACGAGAACTTCCTGTCCAACTATATCAGCATCAACCTGAAACCGCAGATTCTTCGTATCTCCGGTGTGGGCGACCTGATGATTATGGGCGGTGAATATAGTATGCGTGTATGGATGAAACCGGACGTGATGGCACAGTACAAACTGATTCCGTCCGATATCACCGGTGTGCTTGCCGAGCAGAATATCGAATCGGCTACCGGTTCGTTCGGTGAAAATTCCGATGAGACTTATCAGTATACGATGAAGTACACCGGACGTCTCATTACTCCCGAAGAATTCGGGGATATCGTCATCCGTTCCACCGACAATGGCGAAGTCTTGAAACTGAAAGACGTTGCCGATATCCAACTGGGACAGGACAGCTACGCTTACCACGGTGGTATGGACGGTCATCCGGGTGTATCCTGTATGGTGTTCCAGACGGCAGGTTCCAATGCGACCGAAGTAAACCAGAATATCGACAAACTCCTCGAAGAGGCAAGTAAAGACCTTCCGAAAGGCGTGGAACTGACGCAGATGATGAGCTCCAACGACTTCCTGTTCGCTTCCATTCATGAGGTGGTGAAAACGTTGATCGAGGCTATCATCCTGGTTATCCTTGTGGTGTACGTCTTCTTGCAGGACTTCCGTTCTACATTGATTCCGCTGGTCGGAATTGTGGTTTCCCTGGTGGGTACGTTTGCTTTCATGGCGATAGCCGGATTCAGTATCAACCTGCTGACCCTGTTTGCGCTAGTGCTCGTTATCGGTACGGTGGTGGATGATGCCATTATTGTCGTCGAGGCGGTGCAGGCGCGGTTCGATGTGGGCTACAGGTCGTCATATATGGCAAGTATCGACGCTATGAAAGGTATCAGTAATGCCGTTATCACCTCTTCGCTGGTGTTTATGGCGGTGTTCATTCCGGTGTCCTTCATGGGCGGCACTTCCGGTACGTTCTATACCCAGTTCGGTTTGACGATGGCGGTTGCGGTAGGTATCTCCGCTATTAACGCGTTGACTTTGAGTCCGGCTTTGTGTGCATTGCTGCTGAAACCTTATATTAATGAAGACGGAACGCAGAAGAACAACTTTGCGGCACGCTTCCGTAAGGCTTTCAATTCGGCTTTCGATATGATGGTGGATAAATATAAGACGATTGTATTGTTCTTTATCAAGCGCAGATGGTTGACATGGTCGTTGCTGGCTTGTTCCGTGGTATTGCTTGTGTTACTGATGAATAACACGAAGACCAGTCTGGTACCCGACGAAGATCAGGGTGTTATTTTCGTGAATGTAAGTACGGCGGCAGGCAGTTCGCTGACAACGACGGATAAGGTGATGGAACGTATCGAAAAACGCCTGATAGAAATACCTCAACTGAAACACGTGCAGAAAGTGGCCGGTTACGGATTGTTGGCAGGACAGGGTAGTTCGTTCGGTATGTTGATTCTCAAACTGAAACCGTGGGACGAACGTTCGGGTGATGAGGACAATGTGCAGTCGGTGATCGGTCAGGTATATGCGCGTACGGCTGATATCAAGGATGCCAGTGTGTTCGCCATCTCTCCGGGTATGATTCCGGGTTACGGTATGGGTAATGCGCTCGAACTCCACATGCAGGATAAGATGGGCGGCGATATGAATGAGTTCTTTACCACCACCCAGCAATACTTGGGAGCTTTGAACCAGCGGCCTGAAATATCGATGGCTTATTCGACGTTCGACGTTCGCTATCCGCAGTGGACGGTAGAGGTGGATGCGGCTAAATGTAAGCGTGCAGGTATCACGCCCGATGCAGTGTTGAGTACGCTGTCCGGTTATTACGGTGGACAGTATGTGTCCAATTTCAACCGTTTTTCTAAAGTGTACCGTGTCATGATTCAGGCCGATCCGGTGTTCCGTTTGGACGAAACTTCCCTCGATAATGCTTTTGTGCGTATGTCGAATGGAGAGATGGCGCCATTGAGCCAGTTCGTTACGCTGACCCGTAGCTACGGTGCGGAATCGTTGAGCCGTTTCAATATGTATAACTCCATTGCGGTAAATGCGATGCCGGCCGACGGATATAGTACGGGAGACGCCATCAAGGCTGTGCAGGAAACTGCCGAACAGTCTCTTCCGAAAGGCTATGGCTATGATTACGGAGGTATCACCCGTGAGGAAAACCAGCAGAGCGGTACGACGATCATTATTTTCGGTATCTGCTTCCTGATGATTTACCTTATTTTGAGTGCGCTTTATGAGAGCTTCATTATTCCGTTCGCTGTGCTTTTGAGTGTGCCTTGCGGATTGATGGGTAGCTTCCTTTTCGCCTGGATGTTCGGACTGGAGAATAATATTTATCTGCAAACAGGTTTGATTATGTTGATCGGTCTGCTGGCGAAGACGGCTATTTTGCTGACGGAATATGCTGCCGAACGTCGTAAAGCAGGTATGGGGCTGATTGCTTCTGCGGTCAGTGCGGCTAAAGCCCGTCTGCGTCCGATTCTGATGACGGCATTGACGATGATTTTCGGTCTGTTCCCGTTGATGATGTCAAGTGGAGTGGGAGCCAACGGTAACCGTTCATTGGGTACGGGTGTAGTAGGTGGTATGACCATCGGTACATTGGCGTTGCTCTTCATCGTGCCTACTTTGTTTATTGCTTTCCAGTGGTTGCAGGAACGTTTGCGTCCCGTGCAGAGCGTCCCGACGCATGACTGGCAGATTGAAGAAGAAATCAAAGTGAGCGAGGAAGAAAAATCTAAAGCTGGAAAAGAATAATTGATGATTAAAGGTTTTAGACCTGAATTAAAATAAGAACTAATGAGAAAAATAATCATTCTGTCCGCAGCAACGCTTATATTGAGTAGTTGCGGTATCTACAATAAATACAAACCGGTATCGGAAGTTCCCGAAGGACTTTACGGCAGCGAGTCTGTTGCTGCCACCGATACGGCAAACTTCGGTAACCTCTCGTGGCGGGAGGTCTTTACCGACCCTTATCTGCAGAATTTGGTGGATTCGGCACTCTTGCGCAACACCGATATGCAGACTGCCCATTTGCGTGTGAAAGAAGCGGAAGCCACGCTGTTGACGTCCAAACTGTCTTATCTGCCTTCTTTGTTTCTGGCACCGGAAGGAGCTGCCAGCAGCTTCGACCGTGGAAAGGCTACACAAACTTATTCGCTGCCCGTGACTGCTTCGTGGGAACTGGATATTTTTGGAAAGGTGACAACAGCAAAGCGTCGTGCGAAAGCTGCCTACGAACAGAGCAAGGAATATGAACAGGCTGTCAAGACGCAGTTAGTAGCATCCGTTGCCAATACGTATTACACCTTGCTGATGCTCGATTCGCAGTATGAGATAGCTGTGGCTACCGAAGCTGCCTGGAAAGAAAGTGTAAATGCCACCCGTGCCATGAAAAAGGCCGGGATGGTGAATGAGGCCGGACTGGCGCAGACGGAGGCTACTTACTTCAATATATGTACCACCGTGCTCGACCTGAAAGAGCAAATCAATCAGGCGGAAAATTCACTGGCACTTTTACTGGCAGAAACTCCCCACAAAATACAGCGTGGCAAACTGGGAAATCAACAGTTGCCGGAAAACTTCTCCGTGGGTGTTCCCTTACAGATGCTTGCCAACCGTCCTGACGTGCGTAGCGCAGAATTTTCGTTGGCACAGGCTTTCTATACCACGAATGCCGCCCGTGCCGCTTTCTATCCTTCCATCACGTTGAGCGGCAGCGCAGGGTGGACCAACAGTGCAGGGAGCATGATTGTCAACCCGGGTAAGTTCCTGGCCTCCGCCGTGGCTTCCCTGACGCAGCCTTTGTTTAATAAAGGAGCGAACATCGCCCAACTGAAAATAGCGAAAGCCCAACAGGAGGAAGCCCGCCTTAGTTTCGAACAGACCTTGCTGAACGCAGGCGTGGAAGTGAACGAGGCACTGGTGCAGTACCAGACTGCCCGCGAGAAAGCCGACTACTACAACAAGCAGGTGGCTTCCCTGCAAACAGCAGCCAAGAGCACAAGCCTGTTGATGAAACATGGCAACACCACTTATCTGGAAGTATTGACCGCCCAACAGACGTTGCTCAACGCGCAACTGTCACAAGTGGCGAACCGCTTTACCGAAATCCAAGGCGTAATCACTTTGTATCAGGCATTGGGTGGCGGCCGTATGTAGGGAGGTATGTATGAATCCAGAAACACTGCGTTGCCGGATACTCGACTACACCAAGCGGGAAATGTACCAGCATGGTGCCGACGGGTTGACGATGGATGATATAGCCAGGGGAATGAAGATGTCGAAGCGGACACTCTACAAGCTCTTTCCCAGCAAAACGAGTCTGTTCCGTGTCTGTCTTTCTGATTTTGCCAACGGAATCAGAAGCCGGATCCAGCAAAAACAGATACGGATGGACAGCTCGTGCATGGAGGCACTTTTTATCACAGTGGATGGCTATCTCACCCTGCTTCATTTGCTGGGGAAGAAGTTGCTGATGGATATTGCTACCGACAGGGAATACCGTGCTGCTTTCGAGCGGGAGGAAGCTTTCTGGTTGCAGCAGTTGATTGATGTTTTGACGCATTGTAAGATTTGCGGTTATCTGCTTCCCGGAGTCGATCCCGACCGTTTTGCACCGGATTTGCAGGAGGTCATCTACCAGAGCAGCTTGCAAGGCACCCCGTACCTGGTGCAGCGTATGTTGAACTATACGCTTCTGCGGGGGCTTTTTAAGATGGACGGTATCCGTTATATTGACGAACACCTGAAACCTGATAATTTGAATGTTTGTGTATGAAGAGAAAGAGGTGGGCTACCCTAAAAAGGGAGCTCACCTCTTTTATTTTCTTCGTTCGTAAACGGTTGGTTGGTAAATAGTGCCTTTATGAATCCGATTACTTTATAATCCTTCGATTATGCTTAAAGGTAAATCGGTACATTCGGCGATAGACTCATTGTCTATCCCTTTGGCTTTCATGTTCCGGGCTATTTTCAGCTGGGCTCTTTGTGTACCTTCTTTCATTCCTTTCTCTATACCTTTCTCCAACCCTTCTTTTATTCCTTTTTGTTCAGCTGCATCCATTGTCACCAAATAATCTCGGTACACTTTGACGCTATTGTCGTATCGCTCCCTGTCTTCCGGAGACATAGAAGCCACATCAGCGATATCTTCCAATTTCTCGAAGACAGCTTTTCGTGCCTTGAACGGCATGCGTTTTAAAGTTTCCATATTATTTAATATATAAATCCAACGTTCAAAATTCGTTTCGCATTCCTCTTCGTTTTTGTTGAAGAGAGGGAGAGCGATAAAGATTTCCCGGAACTTATCCGAGAAGAGTTCTCCTGTTTCCCTGTCACTTAGAATAACATCCGTGCGGAGTTTTATGTTCTTGTCGATAATGAAATTCATCAAGAAAACTCCGTATACGGCTTTTATTTCAAACTTCCATTCATTGCCTACCCTTCCTTGATTGATGATGGCACGCGATAAATAATAAATCGAGCGTTCTTTGAAGTTGCTTTGCATACGGTTCTGCATTTCAACGATGATTTTTTCGCCTGTGTCCGTGGTGCAATATACATCATAGATAATACCTCGTCCTTCCGGATAGAGCGGCAATTGCTCATTATTCAAAAACTGTAAGTCCGTTATCACTCGTTCACCTTCGAGCAGGTCGTTCAGAAATTCGATTAGTAAATCCTTAGACACTTCTCTGCCGAATATTAGTTTGAATCCGTAGTCGGTGAACGGATTGATAAATTTACTCATTGTTTTGGGTCGCTTCTTTTTATGTTTTGCAAAGAGACGTTTCTCTTTATACATAAAAAAGAGGCTTTTTCTTCGTACTACAAAGGTACGATAATTCTTGGTTTTCCATCCCTTTTGCAGTAAAAATAAAAAGGTTCCTTGTTTATAGGCAGACTTTTCCGCTTTATCTTCCCCTGATTAGCTTTTTCAGTGTCCCGTTGTAGGTGTTTTCAAATTCCGTCGGATGATTGAGTGCCCAAAGAATGTAATCACCCGGTTCATTCTTTTTGAGTAGGGTAGGGCGGTATTGGGAACTAAGAATTTTCCATAAAATACCGCCGGGGCCTCCCAATTCTTTACGTCGGGCAAGGGCGACAATCGCTTTTACGGTCTGTTCGTTCCGGATGCCGATAGTTTGCATATTAAGTAGAAGTATAGCTTCCGAGCCTCCTCCCGTTTGCATCCCTTCCGAAACCGTTTCTTTTCCAATCGATTTATCCAAAGACAAACCCTCTACAACGACAGGCGAAGCCTGAAAAACGCTGTTTGACGGAACGGGCGGCATGCTCCTCTCATTCTCCTTTCCGTCTTTTCCTTCCCTCTCTGTCTCTATGTCTTTTTTTATTTCAGGTTTGATTTCATTTTCCATATTCCTTTCCTGTTTACCTTTGATATCTGTATCCGTTTCTTCTTTTGTTTGTGGCATTGTTGTAGCAAATTCATGGGGTTTTGTAACATCTTTGCCGGAGTTGGCACTGGAGTCATCCGTATTTTCCGGTTCTATTTCACTACTCTCCTCCTTGATAATCCAGAAATGTTCCAGGGGTAATTTATATTTTCTCCGGCTGTCGGTGATGATTTTATGATATTGTTCCTGAATCGCCTGTGAAGTCAGTACGCCATACTCCTTATATATAAGATCATCGAACAGCCCCACTGCCAGGCAATCATCAATGATGGCCTGCATTTCCTCCTCCCCGCAACACGCTTCCTGGGCGATGTCGAAAAGAGTGTCTTTGTTCCACAAAATATAATAACCTTTTTCTTTATAGATGAGGCAGAGCAGCGAAGTGAGTGCGGCAATCCCTGCCGCGTGGTGGCGACAGGAGATGCGGCGTACTTTTCTGTCCTGCAGAAAATTGACATCGAGGGGGAAATAATCTAATCCGGGTTTGGAAATGCGGGCCATGATGATAAAATGCTGGTTGTAAATGGTTGATTATTACTGAATAAATTCTGCTTTTACATCGAAGCAGGGGCAGGATTTTATATACTCGTCAGGTGAGATAATGCCGTCTCCATTGAGGTCAGGACTGGTGTCCCGATGCCCTATCACCTGCTTCAGAGAAGGGAAGACAAGGCGCAAATCTTCTACCAGCCGGACGAGTGCTTCACGCTGCGCTTCCGTCCGTGTGTCGGCAGGCCGGCCGTTCCTGTCCAATCCGCCAATGTAGCAGATGCCGATAGACCGATGGTTCCAACCCGTGCAATGCGCTCCGTCGAGAGCAACATCTCTTCCCGGTTCTATCGTACCGTCGAGACGGATGACGAAATGATAACCGATAGAACGAAAACCACGTTGACGATGCCAGCGGTCGATGTCGGTAGCGGTAAAATCCTGTCCCGCACGAGTGGCGGAACAGTGGATGATGATCGTGTCTTTCATGGCAGAATCCTCCTTTCCTGTTTGCAGACGGCAGGTGAGATAACCCCGAACGCAATAGCCTCCTCTTTGGACAGTTGGCGGTAATATTGCTTTGTTACTGAATGGAGCACCGGAGAGAAGGGAGCATCCATCGGCGGCGTTGTCGTTTGATTAGGCATGGTGGGCCGATTAAGCACTGTAATCAGATCAGGCCTTGTCTGAACCATAATAAAAGCATCTCCCCGATGATGTTGCACACGCAAGGCGTGTTGTTTCACGCGGTCCGGATGCTTTAGTTGGAGGATAAGCCAGTTTCGGTGCGCAGGCTTCAGACGTTCCTCTCTGACCATTTCTTTCATAGACGGGTAGGCACGCAATACTTTCCCCGTTGCATCCGTAACGGCGAAAGGTGTTTGATGAGATCCCACTCCCGTACGTCGTAATCCCGTCCGGATGGCGTGCATCATATTGGTGTATGCATCGCACCATTCGAGGTTTGACACGTGGTTGTTCATCGTATTGCCATCGAGGTGGTTAATCTGTGGCAGCTGCTCCGGGTTGGGGATGAATGCTTTGGCAACCAAACGATGAATTTTGTATTCGATACAAACACCTTTATTCGGCAGTATGACAGTTTCGTAACCGGTCCCCATGATTTTGGCACAAAGGATCAACTTTGATCTGCCCTTGAAACTCAATACCCGTCCGTGATCTGAAATCATATAGTCGGGGTTTTCTTCAATAAATCTCCAATTTTCCATACTTGATATTGATAATGTTAATAAAATTATACTCTGTTAAAAAATAATCGTTTTTCTGAATCATGCGGGGAGAAACGGCGTTTCCTCCATCTGTTAAACGGCACTTTCTGGTGCGGAGAAACGCTGTGGTCTGTATGTGTTAAACGGCGTTTCTTCCTCCTCCTCCGTATGAGGTTCGAGCCGTTCGGCACAATGAATCAGAAACTCCAGTTCTTCCCGGCAGCCTTGAATGGCCTCGTATAGCGAATCTACGTTATACTGTCTGCAAAGCGCCTCCCATTCTTTTCGTTCCTGCCCGTTCATTCCGTTCTTTTGCAGATTCATTTTTACTTGTTGCTGTCTTGCCCGTCCGTTTCGATATCCAGAAAATTTTCAGCGTGAAAGGTGCGCCAGCCTTTGGCTTCGATATCATAGTAGACAACGAACGTATTTTCCGGTTTGGGTAGATACGGACGGTGGAAACTATGTTCATATCCGGTGAGGGTGCCGGTGGCATGTCGGATGGTTCCATCCTGTTTGGTGTAGCGGAAACAGACATTTCCGTGATGCATCTGCCGGATGAGAGCCCCTATCCGGTGAGCCGTGACGAGTGCATCGTGCCGGTTCATACCGTTGTTTTGCCGGATGACGGCAGCTTGCTTCATTAGCTGTACCCGTTGGAAGGAATGATTTTTTTCAGTTTCAGTCATTTTGATTCGTTTTAATGATTTGATTATGGGGACAAAGGTAGAGAGCAGGTAATGCAAAGGCTGTCCAAGCTTGAACCATAATGAAACGTTGAAACTTTTAGTGCAGGAATGCTTTCTCTTTTTTAGCGCAAATCACAGCTTTTGGAACGAGTGATTTCTTTCCTCTTTGGCAGATTTTATTTCATCTATTTTCTTGATAATACCGGTAAGGTAGAAAATGGGTACCCCAAACCCTCTTTCTTTGTGAAAATATGGATGAAAAATATAGAATGTGTCATGCTTGAACATATATGTTAAAATAAGCATTGTACTTTTGTCGTGAATTTTATATGTAAATATTAAATAAAATGTAAAAAAATGACTAAGGTAGAAAGAGAAGTGGTTTTTAACAGTGAAAATGGTCAGAAAGAAATGACCGGTGTACGTCACAGCGACGATGATGTTAAGAATATCTTAGTCCTCAGAAATGCGTTTGAAAAGACAAGAAAGCAAATGAAAGTAAATGCGCTAAGTATCAATACTTTAAGCGATAATTTGATTTTTCCAATGTTTGCCAAACTCACTCTTAAAAAGACATAAAAGACTGTTTCTTGTTTCCGTTTTGTTTCTCGTTTCTCGGTTTGTTTTCTTATCTTTACATCAGTTTTCCGAAGTAAGGGAAGAGAAAGAAAAACAAATGTCAGCATAGGAAACCATATCTGACATAGACTTTCAACAAGAGGGAGAAAGACCCTCCATGTAGCAGAATACAAAAACAAAATAACACTTCATACATTATGGCAAGACCAAAGAAACAAGTAAAGCTGAAAGAGCCGATTAAAATTCGGTTGAAGTCGCTCGCAGATGGCAACAAGAGTATCTATCTTGACATCTACTATAAGGGAGTGAGGAAGTATGAATACCTCAAACTCTACCTCGTCCCCGAAATCAACCCTGTCTGCAAGGAACAGAACAAGCAGACTATGGCGGTTGCAGAACGCATCAAGGCAGAGCGCATCAAAGCCCTGCATGGTCACGGCATACAGGATTGGGAAACCGTCAAGCAAGGTTCAATGCTTCTTACCACATGGATAAAGAAATATTGTGAAGGTGGTGTCGGCATCAAGAAGTCAACGCTCCATTGCCGTGTGGAAATGCTGCACACCGTAGAGAAGTATCTTGACGAGACAAACAAAGGCTTCATTGCGCTTGAAGAGGTCAATGCGGAGTTCTGCCGTGGATATGTTAAGTTCTTGCGTAACTTCCCAAATTCTCATATCAAGTATGGCGAGCCAAGACCTATCAGCGAGAATACGGCAAGCAGATACCTCGGAATGTTCTCCACTGCTCTCAATAACGCTGTGCGACAAGGCATTATCCGCAACAACCCTATGAAAGAACTTGATGCACGTGAGCGCATCCAACCCAAGGACGGCAAGAAAGAGTATCTGACCATTGAGGAACTTCGTACCCTCATGGCTACGGACAGTTATCGCCCAGAGGTCAAGGAGGCTTTCATCTTCGCCTGTTTTACTGGATTGCGATTAAGTGACATGTACCGTCTTGCTCCGATGCACATCTTCAAGACCGCTGACGGAAAGGGCGAATACATAGATATGGAAATGCAAAAGACGGAGAAGCCAGTTATAATACCTCTCTCGGAAGAGGCTAAGCGGTGGTTGCCAAAGCCAAGAGGAAATGATATTCCTTTCTTTGATATACCAACCACACAGACCGTTATAGGCAGGGCTCTCCGCAAATGGGCGGAAGCGGCTGGCATTGAGAAGCATATCTCATTCCATTGCTCACGGCACACGTTCGGAACGATGATGCTCACGCTCGGTGCAGACCTTTTTACCACAAGCAAGCTGATGGGACATTCCAACATTCAGACCACGGAAATCTATGCTAAAATCGTGGATAAGAAGAAGGAGGAAGCCATTAACCTCATTGACGGTATGTTCACATAACTCATTGACAACGAAAATATATAGAGACATGACAATAACTATCAGACAAAAGGCACTTGCCAACGACAACATAAGTTTGTATCTTGACATCTACGATGGTGGCAAGCGCAAGTTTGAATTTCTTTCCCTCTATTTGTTGCCGGAGGTTGATGCAGAGACCAAAGCAAGGAACGAAGAAACATTGCAACGTGCTCACCAGATAAGGGCAGAGCGCATTCTTCATCCAGAGACCATCCCAGATGTAGGTCACTTGATGATTGTGAAGGAAATCCCCAATGACGAGTCTCCCGAAGTTATGGACTGGATCCAGACTTACATCGACTGGATGAGCGACAATACAGACTACTCCAAGGCTATTGTTGACCAGTCAAAGTATTTGAAATACCTAATGAGCGAGTTCCTTGCCAACAAGCGCAGACCTCACATCACTCTGAGGAAGTTCGACAAGGAATGGTTCAAGGCATTCTTCCTTTGGTTGAAGAACGACTATGTGCCACAGAAGTATGTACGAGTTGAAGCCAAGCCTTTGTGTGAAGGCTCCCTGCATAATGTTCAACAGCGCATAGTGGCGGTGTTCAACAAGGCAGTCAAGTTCGGCAAGTTGAAGGCTAACCCTTTCTACCAGTTGGAGAAGTCCGACATCTTTACCAAGCCGAAGTCATCACATAAGCAGTATCTCACTCCCGACGAACTGAAAAGGTTCATGGCTTCAGATGAGAGAAGTCCAGGAGTTGCAGAAGCACAGAGAGCTTTCGGTTTCGCCTGTCTGACAGGACTTCGTATCAGCGACATCAAGGCTCTGCGGTGGAGTGACATCAAGAGAAACAAGGAAACGAACACGCTTGTAATCGTCCAAAAGAAAACAAAGGCTCTCAATGCCGTACCAATCGGCAATACCGCCTTGTCATGGATGCCACCAAAAGGCGATGATGATTTTGTGTTCCACCTTCCTGCCAAGGCTAATGTGGATGCAGCCCTTAAAAGGATAGTCAAGAAGGTGGGCATTGAGAAGAATATCTCTTTTCACTGCGCCCGACATACATTCGGAATTTTGGTGCAGGCGGTTACTGGTAACATTGAGACTACCAAGAAACTGATGGGACACAAGTCGCTCAAATCCACCGCCATCTATGCAGATGTGCTGACGAATGAAAAGGTCAAGGCTGTTGACAACACGAAGAAAGCCTTTCGAGGTCGCAAGCAACGTGAGGAGAACAAGCAAATACCGAGGACAAAGCGGACAGCAGCCACCAACACCCATCCACGCAAAACTACATTTACACAGGATAACAAATAAACGGAACTTTTCAGGATAACAACCAGTTAATTTCACTTTTGTAGTCCCCATATTTCGGGCAGGGATTTCTCTCTGCCTTGGGGGACTACACTTTCAAAACAAGCAGTACAACGAATCACAAACAATTAAATTACAGGATAATGAACAAAACTATCGACACCGAGACTCTTCTTTTGAAGGTAGAGTCACATGAGCACCGCATTGGGATAATGGAGAACCTTCTCCGTGATGCCAAGCAAGTATTGACACTGGAGGAAGCTGCCTTATTCATGGGTATATCAAAAAGCAGTCTCTACAAGATGACACACAAGCATGAACTTCCGTTCTTCCGTCCCAACGGCAAGATTATCTACTTTGAGAAGTCCGAACTTTTGAACTGGATGCGCCAGAACCGCAGTATGTCCGAGGCTGAGACCAAGGCTGCAGCGACCAAGCACATGAGTGAACTTTGTAAATAGACATGGCGATGATGAAGGACGATATTTCCCATGAGGAGTACAGAAGCAAGTTGGCAAATGTCGCTGACCTTGCCGTGAGCTACATCAATACTGGCAACGGCTACTTTCGGATGCGTGATGCTTTCAATGGACTTGCCGAGCAATGCGGAGCCAACAAGGGCATCAATGATGAAGCAACTGTCGGCAGAAGAAAACTTCTTGCCCAGTCTGTTTGCATTGAGTGCATTTCACGATTAAGCAGCCATTCTAATGACAGGTTGCAAGGCGAGCTCTATGTTATCGCAGAGGACATTTCCCCAAGGAGAGGACGGCACAGATGATTTTCTCTTTACTGAGAAAAACAGTCTTGCCATTTATGGTTATAATATTCAAAATTTACAGAAGATGGATAAACAAAAGATACATTACTGCTTCACGCTGTCCGATGTACAGATGGAGTATCTTCGCTGCAAGAAGTACAAGATTGACCGCATGGAATGCTTCATGTCTCTTGCCTCTCTTGCTGAACGTGAAACAACACTTGTACCTATCAGCAAGAACCAACAAGTGGAAATATTGTGTGGGCAATGTATGGTTGACAATACCCAACTTGCCAAGCTCTGGGATAAAGACCGCAAGACCGTACCCAAACTTTTACAGGCTATGGAGGCTGTGGGCATTTCCTCTTCACAAAAAGTTGGAGACAACCGCATCATTACCCTGCATTCCCTCTCTGGTTGGTATGTGAACGGAAGATTTGTCAAGAACGGCTTTTCATTGAAGCGCAATGAGGATGGCTCTGCAATCATCCACACGGAAGTTCCACAAGCAAGAGTAATTGTTACGACAACGGAAGATGATACAAAGTCGGACAAGGAAGATGGGCATTCTGCCAATGGAATATCCGATACTGACAACAAGGGCAATTCTTCTACAGCAGATATTTCTTCTTCCCTAAATTCGGCTTCATCTAATGACAACAGAAGCGTGGGTAAGGTCGGAACGAATGGCAATCTTTCCGATGCTGTTACTGGTGGAATTTCCCCACAACATAATTACTCCAGACAGTCTGTTGGCAATCCTTCTTCCATGCAAGAAGCAGATGCCAAACAGAATAAGGGAGAACACAACACATATCCACAGCATCTGGCAGGAGGACAAACACAACAGTCTAACGGTTCTAATGCCAATGGTTACAAGCCTAATGACTCCTATAACGGCAATCAATAGGCAACAGAGGCTAATGAGCCATCATACAGAGAAATCATCCCAAAGGACGATTGCCGCCATAGGCTACCACCAAACTGTAATACGTTTAAGCAACCTTGGGGACGGACGCTGTTAAAAGTGCCGTCATTTTATAGGTACTTTTCGAGAAATCCTTTTGTAATACAGAAGCCGTGTCCGTCTTTCTGTATTCCTAAAAGTTTCTCGGACTACTCGCAGGCTCGCAGTCGTGACCACCTTTGCAAGGTGCTTGTAATCATCCCATTTTAATCAGAGACAAGGACAAATGAGAAAGAAGAACATCATAAGGAAACCGCCTACGGAAGTCCATACCTACCGATGTACGAAAGAAGAGTTGAAGCAGCTCCAGACGCTTGCCAAGGAGTGTGGAATAAGTCTGAGCCGCTATGTCGTTGAGACAGGTTTGAAGCACCGTCCACGCATGAGGCTCACCAAGGAAGAGGTGGACGCTCTCAACTCTCTCGCCATCGCAAGGACGGATTTGATAAAAATCAGCAACGTGCTATCCAAGAAAACGGCTGAGGAAAAGGCTCGGTTCTTCAAGAATGAGAAGTTCATGCGTTGGTGGATTGATGCCGTTGCAGGACTTATCCAACATTGGTACAGCATTGAAGAGAATATCGCAACAAACGTACAGACCAAATCAAAGGAATAATTTATGATTATGCTCGCAAAGGTCGTATCGTACGGAGGCAATTCCGTAAGGTACGCATTGGAAAAGGAGAATGCAAAAACGGTCAAGGTGAACAATATGCCCGATGGTCTTGACCCTACCGCCATCTGGTACATGATGAAGCATCATTGCCAGTATCATCAAGCGGAAAGGACGGTTGGCAGAAAGTTGGAAAGGTTCATGACCACTTTTGTACTTTCCCCATCAAAGGAGGAATCTGCCAACTTCACGATGGAAGATTGGTCTAACCTCCAAGACGAAGCATTGGGAGTTTTGGATTCTGTTGGACTTATGCCCAACGGTTTCTCCAATGAAATAAAGACCAACTTCACCAATTCTATGAATGTGGGCGGACTGCACTCTGATTCTAAGTCTGGAACGCTGCACCTTCACATTGATTGTTGTCGTGTGGATATGGATGGTAAGACTAATGATGTACACGATATTCACCTTCGGGCAATGAAGGCTGCGGAAATCATCAATATGCGCCATGGATGGGAACAACCGCAGGAGATTCGGAATATGCGAAAGGCTGAACTTGCGGAGGATTGCGAACATATCCTCAAAGATATGCAGCAGTTCAATATTGACAGATATTTCAATCTGTTGCGTATGAAAGGCTATGAGGTTAAACCTCGTTACGACAAGCAGCGGAAACTTGTCGGCTATACAGTCGGCAAGAACGCTTCCGTGTTCAAGGCTTCTGAGATTGGCAGAAAGTATATGGTGTCAAAGATTGAAGACACATGGAAGAAACTGCATCCGCAACCTACACAAGTCAAGACAAAGCCTGTTTCTCCATCCGTTGCTTCAACGCCTCGCCCAGTTCGTCCTATCGTTCAAACTCCAACTGCATCACAACCAAAGGCACAAGTTCAACCTTCAAAAACAGCATTCCAAATCAACATTGGCGATGGAGTCAAGAAGGTGTGGATTCCGAACTCTGTCAAAGATGTCTTTACTAATGAGGTTCATATTCCAGAGGAAAATGATATAGCGACAACAGAGAATGTCGCTCATGTAGCGATGCTGTTGTTTGCAGGGTATATTGACGCAGCTACTTCCATGTCTGAGTCATGTGGCGGTGGTGCTTCTGCTCCTTCTTCTGGTTGGGGCAAGAAGGATGATGAAGATGACTGGAAGTTTGCCCACCGTTGCGCACAGATGGCTCATTCCATGTGCAAGCCTAAACCACGCAGCAGAAGTTTCCACCGATAAATCAATGACAATATGGCTATCAGAAAAAGCAAGATAAACATAGACACAGAAGAAAGATGCGACTTCGACAACATGATGAATGATGTCGAAAACGAGGTCGAAGAACAGCAAGCCGAAGACGGACTTGTAAACCGTGTTCCTAAGTTGAAGCAGTTGAGTGAGGACATTGACAAGGCTACCAACACCTTCATCAATGCCACACTTGAACTGGAATCTGCCATTCAGCAGTATCAGCGTGCGGAAGTTCAATTAGGCGGTGCTGTAACTACTATCGGCAAAAAGGTAGATACCATCAATCAGCATATAGACAAAGTTTTGGAAAATGCTCCCATAAAATTAAAGGTGTCTGTAAATGTAAATGATGCTGACTGGCAGAAGATTCAAGAACTGTTTGCCAAAGAACGCCAATGGATGACCGCACAGATGCAGACGCATATCCGTGAGGTCAATTCCATGTTTGCTGATGAACGGAAGAAAGTCCGTGAACGATACAAGGAATATGATGGCTGCTACCTCGGTCACTATGCCCAGTGGTTCTTCTGGTTCTTCTTCACGATTGGAATGTTCGTAGTCGCTGGAGGTATAGGCATGATGATTGCACAGAATTATGACAAGCAATAACCAGCTGACCTTATTTATCGTACAACTTTCGCAAATCCTTGTCCAAAGTAGTAATGTAATTAACTATTTCAGCAAAATAGCCAAGCCCATATTGCCTAATAAAAGTACGTCTTGCATCAAGAAGGAGATATGGATTTCCCGTAACAGTGGCAATATTTTCTTTAATCTCATTAGAACCTAAATGACTCTCGTATAGTTTTGTTGTTGCGGATTCTACATACTTATTATTAGAACCATGTGAGTAAGGATTTCGAAATGAGTTCTTTAAATAAATTAGCCTATCATGTTCCTCAGAAGTTATGATGTTCTTTTTGTAGAGTGTTTCAATATTTTCACCAAGATTCTTTTTACCATATTTGTTTAATTCCTTCTCATATATGTTTTCAAACTCATATCCGTCATCCAAAGTTCTACCATTGGCTTCATTGTAAACTAAAGTCAATTTGACCATTGTTTCAAATAGAAGATTGGTCAAGGTTATGGCTGCCATGTATTTTTGTAGAAACAGACAGTCACATATTTCTTGAATATCAGGCAATAGAGGTTTGAGGATATTCAATTGAGTGTTGCTTAAATTCATAATCAACAAACGAATACTTTTTTCACTTTCCGTAGAAATTCCAGCGTTTATCCTTTGTACTATTTCTTCTTCGGTAAAATTTTTACCTTTATAATTGAAAATAAATGTCATAAGTTCGCAATATTATTCTTGATTAAAACCATTGAGAGCAATACATTTCTTCCTTATTCTTTTAGGAATAATATCACAGAAAAGAGAAAAATCTTTGATGTTAACTTTGCTCGCCTGCTTTTTCAGTGTATAATCTTTTTCGACTTTATACGTTGTTTTCCATCTGGTTTGTAAAAGAATAAGCAAATAGCGCAAATGCAGATTCACAATATTAGTCACCCAAGTTAAAGAACTTGGTTTGAAAATTATTTTACATCTATCTGTGATATTTATTACTCTTGAACACGAATGATTACAACCTAATTCTATTTGTTTTGGTAAATCATTGATGTATCCAAGTTTGTAAAGCAAATATTCGCCTGTTGGATGAATGGAAACATTATATCTTTTTGAAAAATCTTCTAGTATGATATCAATGAGATGATTCATGCTTATAGAATTATAGCCGATACTATTCATATATAATCCCCTTGCCAATCTTATAAGAATGCTTTTTTGTTCCAATCTTACAATTTCAGAACGAATAGAGGTATATGAACCACACTGAGCAAAATCCTCCAAATAGAAGACTTTGCTCAATGGTGATTCTTGAATGTATCTTAACATATTATTATATGTAGATGTCTCAAAATTAGATTTTTCCATTATTTTTAATTCTCAAATGTATCATAGAAACAGATATTTTTAGGAAATTTTATATTGGGAATCCAAAGAGGCTTTCCATTCCATCCTTTAGCAACTTCACCATTTATCCTATATAATGTTAACACTATCTCATCATCAAATTTGCTTCCAAGTTTGCGGTCATTTTCTGAAAGGAGTGTACCTGTTCCTTTACTTATCTCCCTATTTTTCCTAACAATTAGACGAAGTTTGACAGATGGGCGTTTTGCACACAAAGCGTGAACACAGGAAATGTATTTCTGACTTGAAAAATCCTGACTATCATAACTTCCTACTAACTGAAGTAAATTAATAACAGTTTCTTTATCAGTAGGCACAGACAGAGCATCACCATATTGCGAAACAATAGAGTCTATAACATCAGTGTTTGAATCCACAGGGTTGGAAGCAAAGAAATTCATACCACCAACAATCGCATTCAGATATTTACTGTCTAATACGTTTTTTCTCGTAGGACTAATATCTGCAGGAAGAATAACTTGCAAATTCTCCAATCCATGTGTAACTTGCTCGATAAGCATTTCATTGGATTTGTTTAATTCCACAAAAAACTTATAAAGCGGTTGTGGTATGAATATTCTTACCAATTCTTTTTCTCTATCATAGCCGAATATTCTTGAATGCTGCCAAAATGTATCAGCTTGCATTCGCTTCGCAGAACGACAGTAATAAACCGTTTGTAAGTGTGGAAAAGTAATACCCCTACCCAACGTATTTCCACCGATAACGATGTTAAATCCCTTGCTTAAATCAAGGGCATCTGGGTTTGATGAATCTCTGCATACGAAACTTTTTGAGTTTAATGGCACAACCATGATTTCTGTATTGTCCAAGATGTCAGTAACACCATTTTGTATATCTTCAAAACTTGGGAAATCTGGTTTAGTATGTTGAAGGTCTGTCCATATATTCTTTAATGCCTTTTCAAATCCTTTTTCATTTTGAGATACTTCAAGGAGATTTAAAAACTCTTGTACTCTATTCACAAACTTGTTATGAACATCAATTTTAACATTTGGATGTATCATAAAGTTACAATTGGTTTCTCCTTTAATCTTCTTGTAAGCACAAACTTCTAAGAAAGTAAGAATACTATCTCTTAATCCATCAGGAGTTACAGTATCATCATCTGCAATAATTTTATCCAGTTCGTTATCTTCTGTAAATTTAGCGCAATATGAGGTTGGATCCGAGTAGAAGAAATTTCCACCCAAATATTGAGAACCAGGCTTAAAATAAGTCACAAAAGATGGTCTCCAACCAGAAACAAGCGATTGGAGTAGTACCGCCTGTGGTGTAGCAGTAACCTCAATGTAAACTGACGATGTTGAAGTCTTTTTTATCAGTGATAAATTCCTATTAATTGGACTGACTTTGTTGGAATTAACTTTTGTATTCAAACTTGCAGCATCGGCCTCGTCATCAAAAATAACCAATGGAAGTCCATGACAAATATCTGTATTAACAAGAATATCTTTCCATTTCCTTAATACGCGACTATTCTTCTTCAATACTATAACCGTAGGTTTTGTTAACCTAACTTGTTCAAATAGCACTTCTTCCTTTTCAGATATTACATTGAAATCGAGTAACGATTTTTTTACTCGATTATATGTTTGTCGTTGCAAATCAACATTGTCTGTTGTTAGTAAAATGAATAGCCGGTATCCTTTATCGGCCAAAAGAGATATAGCACCTAACATCTGACCAGTTTTGCCACTTTGAACATTTCCTAACAACAAACAATTCAACTGTGAGGCAAATGAAAATCTGGAACTGATATTTGATACCAGTTCGTTTGATGTATTTACAACACTTTCTCTCAATTCGTTTGATTGGAGAGTGTTAAGATATGTACCTATATAACTCATTCTATTTCATTGATAAAAGCCATATTCCACTCTTAGTCTCTTCGAAAACCATCTGACTCTTCCCAAATCGTTCAATCGTTTCTTCTGTCACAGGCTTTCCAATTTCCAAAGCACCATCATTCTCCATTCTTCCTTTTATCCATCTTCCTAATATTTTAAGATTAGAATCTGAACGAAGATTTTTATTATAGTCCCCCTGTCTGGAAAGATTAAAACTATATCCATCATCGGTAACTACAGTAAAAGACTTACCTGTAGGCAATATGTTTGCAGCCTCAGTACCTTTGTTAAGAATCAATTCAACCTCGTACCAACCTCTTGGACTATAACGATTTTTTATTTTCCCCGCTCCAAAATATGTATTTAGGTTACTTTTGGGGTCGGTCTTAAATGGCATGTGTACAACAACTCCTGTACGCATATCCTTATATTCATCTATCTGTTCTTTGGACACCTCTGTCACATGGTCGTAACCTTTTAGAACTTTAACCTCTGGTGTCTTAAATTTTGTAATTATTGGCACATCGTCAAATTCCTGTCCAAGACAGTTAATGATTTTAGATATATTTTGATTTATGCCCAATCCCTCATTGCCATCAAAATAAATGTCACTTTCAATATAGCTGGCATTTTTATCGAGAAAACTTCCAAGATTTGAAGAACCAACAAATGAGCCTAAACAACTTGCTTGATTTGTAAAAGAATACATCTTTCCATGAAACAAAGCCTTCGGAGAAAGATATACTTTCCCTGAATTATATTCATGGAGCATATCATTTAGCTCACGAACGGCATTATATTGAATCTTCGTGAATCCATCCAAATAGTTCATACCGATGAAGAGTAGCAAATTCATACTATTCTTCTTGTATGAGACAATGGACTGGAGTTCTGCTATGGAATCATTTGTAATGAAACCTGTTGCAATATTGAAGGAAGTTGCATTGTTTATATGCTTGACCACCAAATCTTTAGTGGAGCGCAAACCAATAGGCTCCACAATTGGATTTTTTGTTAACAGCAATTCCATACTTTTCTATTTTATAAGTTTGTATCTTTCCTCAAAAGGCATAGCCTTTAAGATTTCCAATTTTTTATATAAATCAACTTTGGGATAATTCCCTGTAAACAACGGCTTTAGAGCCATTGCAATTGCATGAACACCAACAGGAGGAACAGCATTACCTATTTGTCTTCTTACCTCAGTGGTACTCCCATAAAACACAAAATCATCAGGAAACGATTGTATCCTAGCTCTTTCTCTGTTTGTTAATGGGCGAGGTTCTGGATAGTGGTAGCCCCATGTGCCACCACCTCCTGCTGCAATTATAGTCTTTGATGGTTCACTCCGGTTAATACGACGATATACATGACTAATCATACCATGCACATAATATGGACTGTCTTCGGGAATATCAGTAAAGTTTCCTCCCTCTGGTATCATTCCTATAATTGTTTGAGTTCGTTGAGTGACCCTCAAATGCTCATTGTTGTTAGGTACGTTTTCTACACCAACGAAAGCGTCACCAACAGTGACCCAAGGTAAAAGTCCTTCTTGAGGACCATGAGTAGGAGCCGGATGAACGAAATCAAATCCCGTATCAACGCGTATGCCAACAATTAGGACACGTTCACGAAACTCTGGCACTCCATAGTCTGCAAAATTATACAAATGTGGTATTACGATATAGCCAGGTTCTATGCTTTGGAAGTCTTTGATAATCTGTTCGATTGCCTTTTTCTTATTTGCGGTAAGAAGCCCTTTTACATTTTCTGCCACAAATGCCTTTGGCTTTTTGGCATCTACAAAACGAAGAAAACTTTTGTATAAGTTTCCTCTTTCACCATTTAAACCTGGTTGCTTCCAAATTATAGAAAAATCTTGACACGGGAAACCTCCAAGTACCAAATCACACTCTGGAATATCTCTATTGGTATATGGATCAACTTGTTCTATATCTCCTTCGAGGATTATATCGCCAAAATGATTTCTAAAAGTGACACAGGCTTCATGCTTAAAATCATTTGCCCATACAGTTTTATATTCACCGACTTGCTCAAAGCCGAGGTCTAACCCTCCACATCCAGAGAATAATGATAGTACTTTTATAGTATTCTTGTTCATTTTATTTTTTACATTAAATATTGCTCACAAGCAAATCCTTTACATCAACTTTGAGAAGATTAGCAATCTCATTAAGAGTTTTCAAATCTGGCTGTATGGTATTTTGACACCATTTACTAACAGTACAGGTAGATTTACCCAGTTGGTCTGCCAACCATTTCCCTGTTTTGTTTTGTTCGACCAAAACAATTTTTATTCTATTTAAATTTTGCATGATGCTTGTATTTATATAAATTTCATGCAAAGGTATAGAATTTATATGTAAATATAGAACATTGGATAGTATTTCTATTTATAAATAACATTTTTTTGTATATTCTGACACCAAAAGAATACTTCTAAATACATCTGTATATAAAAATACTTAGTTTGTAGAGCTATTGGGTAGCTATCATGCTTTCAATGTTTGTATAATATTATCTATTATTATCGTACAAAAAGTTGTATTACATACAACGATAGAATACACATTCATATACCAAAATTGGGAAATTTTTCTTTGTTTTCTGTGTTAATTTATGTTTTCTCATGCTTTCATTTTGGGGTTTCTTGATTTTGTTGTTCCTAATTTGTTTCTTTCGTCATTTTGCTACCCAAATTCGCATTGATTATCAGTACATTACAAACAATCAGTAAGATTTCAAGAAGAAAGTAATTGATTGTGTTTTTAAGTTGGGGCAACTGAATAATATTCCAGAAAAATATGTTGAAAAGAATTCGGATTGTTCGCGTTCGTCCGTGGGGCGTGTGTACAGGTGTAATTTCGACGGTCGGAGTCCTATACCAAATTGGACAACTATCTTTAATTTTTTCTCTTGTGTGATTGGAAAGGCAACGATTATTGTCAATATTCCGGAGGTGTTGTGCTGGATTCTGAAGCTTTTTCTAGGAGATTCTGCGGATGTAGGCTATACAGTTGATGATAGTCATCATATTCGTATAGATATTCAGTTTCATGACGATAAAACACTGTTCCTGAAGACTGGTGAAAAGGAAGGAAAGGTGAAGAAAAAAGATGGAAAATAGAGGAAAGCGGGAGGGGAATTACCAAGTTCTTGATGAACTTGGTACATTATTGATAACGAACTTTCCATCGAGGTCGGTGGTGGTTCCTATAGATGTACCTTTAACTAAAACGGATGCTCCTATGACGGGCTGGTTGTCTTCCTCGGAGAAGACAACGCCCATTACCTTTCTGGAGGTTTGAGCGATTGCCAGGCTAATGCCTGCTAGCAGGCAGGTTAATAACAGCGTTAGTTTTCTTTTCATATAGTTTTTATATAGTAGAATAGTCTGTTTTGCTATCTTACGATTCGCAAAAGTAACCACTTTTTTAGAAAAACAAAGAAAAATATGAAAAAAATATGAATTTGTGCTGTCGATACAAAATACTTGTAGCAAAAGGACTTAAATACAAGATAAGTACATGAAAGGCGGTTTCTTATTTCTTTTTGGTGATTAATAAACGAAAATAAGTATCTTTTTGATAAATAAATGTGGATAAATTCGTAGATAAGATGTTTAATAACACATAATAATCTGCAAATAAATAATTGCAGGTAGAAAAAAGATAGTTTATTGGACAAAGAAAGAAATTCTATCCGTAGTCTCTTATATTAATACCCTAATTGGGGAGACGAGAGTTGCTGCCGGACTTGAAGTTTGCTACATGAAAGATATTTTCTACCTTTTCAGTAAGTAGATAAAAAGCAAAAAAGGACGATTTATTTTGCGTTTCACTTCCTTTTTTGCTTTTCTTATTCCCCTTTCGGTGTTTTCTTTTTTATATTTATTAAATATTTTGTGCTCAAGCACTTATGGAAGGAGGGGCAGAAAATGCATGAGTTCATCAAGAACTTTGCAAATCACCTATGTCGGCATGAAGTCGCAGGATGTTCCCATCAAGTCCGGGACCATCAAGGTAATGATGAAATCCGATTCCGAAGTATTACAGGAAGTGGTAGTGACCGGTATGCAGAAAATGGATAAACGTCTTTTTACCGGAGCCACCAAACAATTAAATGCCGATAATGTGAAGCTGGACGGTTTGCCCGACATTAGTCGCGGACTGGAAGGTCGTGCGGCAGGAGTTTCCGTTCAGAATGTTTCGGGCACTTTTGGAACTGCCCCCAAGATTCGTGTGCGTGGAGCCACTTCCATTTACGGAAGTTCCAAACCGTTGTGGGTTGTTGACGGCGTGATTCTGGAAGACGCCATCGACGTAGGTCCCGATGATCTTTCCTCCGGTGATGCCGAGACACTGATTAGTTCCGCCATAGCCGGACTGAATTCCGACGATATCGAGAGTTTCCAAATTTTGAAAGACGGTTCGGCAACCTCCATTTACGGTGCACGTGCGATGGCAGGCGTTATCGTAGTCACCACTAAGAAAGGACGTGCCGGAGTCAGCAAGATCAGTTATACGGGCGAGTTCACCACCCGTGCTATCCCCAGCTACAAAGAATTCAATATCATGAATTCGCAGGAACAGATGGGAATCTACAAAGAAATGGAACAGAAAGGCTGGTTGAACAGTGCCGACCTTTTCCGCACCAGAGACACCGGAGTGTACGGTCGTATGTACCGCCTCATCGACGAATACAACAACAGTAACGGCCAACGCGGACTGCTCAACACCACCGAAGCCCGTAACGCTTACCTCCGCGAAGCGGAAATGCGCAACACTGACTGGTTCGACGTGCTTTTCACCAATGCCGTTTCGCAGAACCATTCCGTCAGCATCACCGCCGGAACGGAAAAATCCTCTTTCTACGCCTCCTTGAGTGCCATGCTCGATCCGGGTTGGTACAAGCAGAGCAAGGTGAAACGCTATACGGCCAATGTGAACACAACCTATAATATATATAAAAATCTGTCGCTCAACCTCATATCCAACGCCTCCTACCGCCAGCAGAACGCGCCGGGAACGATGAACTCCACCCTCGACATCGCATCAGGAAAGATGTCCCGCGGATTCGACATCAACCCTTATTCATACGCGCTCAACACAAGCCGCACACTCGACCCCTCTGTGGACTATATCAGCAACTACGCCCCATTCAATATTCTCCACGAACTCGACAATAACTACATCGAAATCAATATGGTCGATGTGAAATTTCAAGGCGAGATGAAGTGGAAAGTGGTTCAGGGACTCGAATTGAGTGCCCTCGGAGCCGTTAGATACCAGACTTCATCGCAGGAACACAACGTGCTCGACGACGCCAATCAGGCAATCGCCTACCGCACCGGTATGGACGACGCCACCATCCGCGAGCAAAACAAATTGCTCTATACCGACCCCGACAACCCATACGCCCTGCCTATCACCCTGCTGCCTGAAGGCGGTATCTACCAGCGTCAGGACCGCCGTATGCTGGGACTCGATTTCCGTGGAACACTCTCATGGAATCATCTTTTCGCCGAAAAGCACATCGCCAACTTCTTTGCCGGAATGGAAGTGAACAGCCTTCAAAAAACATATTCCTCTTTCCAAGGCTGGGGAATGCAATATTCGATGGGGGAAATTCCGTCCTACATCTACCAGTTCTTCAAGAACGGTATCGAATCCGGTTCGCGCTATTACAGCCTGGGACACTCCGAAACCCGGAGTATAGCCAGCTTCTTCAACGCCACGTATTCTTACGACGGACGCTACACCCTCAACGGCACTTTTCGCTATGAAGGAACCAACCGCATGGGACGCAGCCGTTCATCCCGCTGGCTACCCACATGGAACCTGTCCGGTGCCTGGAACGTGCATGAAGAATCTTTCTTCAAAGCGCTGCAACCCACCCTTTCCAACCTGACACTGAAAGCCTCATACTCCCTCACCGCCGACCGCGGCCCGGCGGAAGTGACCAACTCGCAAGCCATTATCCGCAGCTTCTCGCCCTACCGCCCCTTTACCGACATTCAGGAAACGGGACTTTATATCGATGACATCGAGAACAGCGAACTTACCTACGAGAAAAAGCATGAGCTGAACATCGGCATCGACCTCGGCCTGCTCGAAAATCGCATCAACTTCTCCACCGACTGGTACCAGCGTAACAACTACGACCTGATCGGTGTAGTCCCCACACAGGGAGTAGGCGGCGTCATCAACAAATATGCCAACGTAGCCACCATGAAATCTCACGGTGTGGAATTCACGCTCTCCACCCGCAACATCCGCACGAAGGATTTTTCATGGAACACAGACTTTATCTTCTCCTATGCCAAGAACGAAGTCACCCGACTGAAAGGACTCACAAGTATGATGGAACTCGTTTCCGGCAACGGCTTTGCCCGCGAAGGATACCCCGTGCGCGGACTCTTCTCCATCCCTTTTGCGGGACTTGATGAAGACGGTATTCCGCAATACCTCATCGACGGAAAAGTGACTAGCACCAGCATCAACTTCCAGGAACGCGAAAAACTGGATTACCTGAAATACGAAGGTCCTACCGATCCCACCGTCACGGGAAGTTTCGGTAATGTATTCACCTATAAAGGCTTCAAACTAAATGTCTTTATGACTTACTCTTTTGGCAACGTAGTCCGCCTCAACCCGGTGTTCAACTACAAATATTCCGACCTTACCGCCATGCCGCGTGAATTCAAAAACCGCTGGACTGTTTCCGGCGACGAAGCGAGAACGAATATTCCGGTGATACTTAGCGACCCGCAATATAGGACGAATACATCGCTTTATCTTGCCTACAACGCCTACAACTATTCTACGGAGCGCATCGCCAAAGGCGATTTTATCCGCATGAAAGAAATATCACTGATGTATGAGTTCCCGAGAAGCTGGATCGCTCCTGCCAAAATATCCAACCTGTCGCTCAAGTTGCAGGCCACCAATCTCTTCCTGATCTACGCCGACAAGAAGTTGAACGGGCAGGACCCCGAATTTGTGAACACCGGAGGGGTGGCATCCCCCGTTCCGCGTCAGTTTACCCTCACCCTGCGTCTGGGACTGTGATTGTAACCCCCAATAGAGAACCCGAAAAAATATACGATAGATGAAGACGAAAATAAACCATATACTCCCTGTGCTGCTGCTCACCGCAGCTTCCGGTCTGACTACCGTTTCCTGCAATGATTTTCTGGACAAAACACCGGACAACCGCACGGAACTGAACACCGACCAGAAAATAGCCAAACTGCTTGTATCGGCCTATCCCGACGTATCACCCAACGAACTGTTCGAACTCTACAGCGACAACTCCGATGATAGCGGCCCCACCTACGGTTACTACCAGCTTTCCGAAAAGGAATGTTACAACTGGGAAGATACCAAAGAGGAATATCAGGACACACCCAATTCCCTTTGGGGAGGTTATTACGGTGCAATTTCAGCCGCCAACATGGCACTCAAGGCGATAGAGGAGAAAGGAAATCCGGCATCGCTCAACCCGCAGCGCGGTGAAGCACTGGTGTGCCGTGCCTACTGCCATTTCATGCTGGCAACTATCTTCTGCAATGCTTATGACACTCATGCCTCCGAATCGTTGGGAATCCCCTATATGGAAGACGTGGAAACCACCGTGTCTCCCCGTTACGAGCCCGGCACGCTGGAAGAAGTGTACCGGAAAGTGGAGCGTGACCTCCTGGAGGGAGTGGAACTGATTTCGGACGACGGATATTCCGTCCCCAAATACCATTTCACCCGCAAGGCCGCCTATGCCTTTGCCGCCCGTTTCTACCTTTATTATATGAAACCCGATTTCTCCAACTGCGACCGGGTGATTGACTTTGCCACCCGTGTGTTGGGCAGCAACCCCGACGACCTGCTCCGCGACTGGGAAGCATTGAGCAATCTTTCCGTGAACGGAAATGTGCAGGCAGATGCGTATATTGCTTCTTCCAATGAGGCCAACCTGCTGATAAGCAGCACCGTCTCCAACTGGGGCGCACTCGGAAGCGACTACCTGGTAGGCCCGCGTTACTTCCACAACCAAACGCTCGCCACCAGCGAAACCTGTCTTTCTGCAGGACTGTGGGGCAGCTCGGATTATTTGTATCTGAAACCTTTCTCTACCACCGGATTTGTAGCCAGCATTCTGCGCAAGAGCGGACTTTATGATGGCGGCTACCTTTATTATATGCCGGTATTGTTTTCAACGGACGAAACCCTGCTTTGCCGTGCCGAAGCATACGCGTTGAAGAAAATGTACCCCCAGTCGGCTGCCGACATCACGAGCTGGCAACGTGCCTACACCCGCAACAAATCGGCCCTGACACCCGACCAGATCAATGCGTATTATGATAAAATGAATTTCTACACGCCTTTCACGCAACAGACGCCCAAGAAACAGCTTGCTCCCGATTTCACTATCGAGGAAGGGATGCAGGAAAATATTCTTCACTGTATTCTGCACATACGCCGTGTCACTACCCTGCACGAGGGGATGCGCTGGCCCGATATCAAACGGTACGGTATTATGATTTACCGTCGCAACATGGCTACTCAACGTGTCACCGACGAAATGCCGCCGAACGACCTGCGCCGTGCCATCCAGATTCCGCGAAACGTGATCGTGGCGGGAATGCAACCTAACCCGAGAAGAAACTAACAGAGAAAAAAGTGAAAATTATGAAGAAACAGATCATTTACTCTTTGCTTGCTCTCACCACAGTCTGCCTGGGGGCTTGCAACAATAACGACGAGATAGACACCGCGAACAGCATCTTCTCTACCGAACCTCTGGAGAGAAATGCTTTCGATTACTGGCTGCTCGACAACTACACCTATCCTTATAACATCGACTTCATGTACCGCATGAAGGATATCGAGAGCGATCATAAATACAACCTCGTGCCCGCCGACTATGACAAAGCGGTGGCACTGTCGAAAATCATCAAACACGTCTGGATGGACGCTTACGTCGAACTGGCAGGAATAGATTTTCTCCGTGTCTACGTACCCAAGACATTCCACCTCATCGGATCGCCCGCCTACGAAAGTAGCGGTAACATGGTGCTCGGCACGGCAGAAGGCGGGAAGAAAATCACCCTCTACAACGTGAACGACCTCAACATAAAGAAGATCAATATCGAAAAGCTCAACGAGTATTATTTTGAAACGATGCATCATGAATTTGCCCATATCCTGCATCAGAAACGGAATTTCGACCCTTCTTTCAACCGCATCTCGGAAGGAAAATACGTGGGAGCCGACTGGTATTACTACATGACCGCCCAGGGTGCTATGCCCCGCACGGACGATGTGGCCTGGTCCGACGGTTTCGTGACGGCTTATGCCATGAGCCAGTCCAACGAGGATTTTGTGGAAAATATAGCCATGTACGTCACGCATACGCAGGCCTACTGGGACAATATGATGACGGCAGCCGGAGAATCGGGCGCTGCCATCATCAACAAGAAATTCACGATTGTCTATAACTATATGCGCGACACATGGGGGATCGACCTCAACGAACTTCGTAAAATCGTGCTGCGCCGCCAGCAGGAGATTACCGAAATTGACTTGAGCACTATTCAATAAGTGCCGGTCACCTCTTGTTTTTTTTGATTGACGATTGGATGATTATTTAATTACACATTATTATGATGAAGAAAAATAGAACGATATATTTCCTGTTGGCCCTTGTCTGCCTGGGTTTGCAGTCGTGCCTCTTTCAGGAAGAAGATTATTTTGACGATTCGTCTGCCAACCGTGCCACGGCCGATGTGAAGCGTTGCAGCGAACTGCTGGAAGCAGCACCCAACGGATGGGTGATGGAATATTACGTCGGTAAGGACTACTCGCTGGGAGGTATTACCCTGCTTTGCAAGTTCGACGGCCAGCGGGTGACGATGGCTTTGCAGATAGCGGGAGCGGATGAGACGGTCAGTTCGCTTTATAGCGTCAAGTCCGAGCAGGCAACGATGTTGTCTTTCGATACCTACAATTATCTGGTGCATTATTTCGGTCAACCACAGGGAAGTATGGCCGACGACCCGAACGGAACGCTCGGAGGCGACTACGAATTCGTGATCTCCGATGCCACCGCCGACCGTATCGAACTGAAAGGCAAGAAATATGGCAACCGCATCGTGATGAAGGCTTTTTCTGCCGACCAGACGTGGAAGCAATATCTCACCCGGATAAAGAAAGTGGAAGACGATGCTTTCTTTTATGAATACGACCTGCGGATGGACGGACTCTACACCGGGCAAATGCTACGCAGCAACTATACGTTCATTGTGACCTATTATGACGAAGTTGGAAAGGTGCATCAGAAAACCGTACCTTTTATGTTTACCACCGGCGGAATGCGTTTTCACGAACCGGTGACGATAGACGGACAGACCATGCAGAATTTTGTCTGGAAGAACGAGGAAATCAGCTTTGTCTGTACCGACGAAGGAGCTACAGGAGTGAAGATGAAAGGCATCTACATTGACGGATATCAGAGCTACGACTATTATCCGGGCACTTATTTGATGGATTTCTACCGTCTGAACGGTGCGACGAACCAACTGGAAGTGGCTTCGCAGGAGATTCAACTGGTGAAGAACGAGGACGGCAAGAGCTACTGGCTTAAAGGACTCGAATATGACATTCTGGTAACTTACGACAAGCCGCGTGGCGGACTTTCCATCCTGCCGCAATTCTTGAAGAAAGTACAGGGAGGTTACGTATATCTGGCTATGTGGGATTTGATGAATGATTACGTTTTGCGCAGTCCGGCAATCGGTCTTATCAGTTATCCTACCACCGACGGCATTTATCTGGTGGACAATGGAGTGTGGATAGGTGAAATCTCCGGATTTATCTTCGGTGTGTACAACTCGCAGGATGAGGAGGCCTCTTTCATGGGATACACGGATGCAGTTGCAGCAATCAGGTTGGTTAAAAAAACAATAGAAGAATGATATGATGAATAAGTTTTTTATACTGTTATTATCTGCGTGCTGTCTGCTGACGACAGCGTGCGACAAGGAAAACGATGAAACGGCACAAGGCTTTCGCGTCATGGAGGCGGACGTCGATCTGGTAGCCGGAGGCGGAACAGTGGAAGTGGCTTTGCAGGCTACCGGAGAACTAACTGCCGTTTCGGGTGCGGACTGGTGCAGGGTAATCGAAGTGACAAACGAAAAGATAACTTTGCTTGTCAGAGCCAATTATGAATATACGTCACGTGCCACGCAGGTGACCGTGAGCGATGGCAATAGCGAACAGAAAATTGTAGTGACGCAGGAGGGAAATATTTTTGCTCCCGACTCCGACCAGCAGGTGATACGCCTCGGAAATGCTCCTTCACAGACGATTGTACGGGTGAATAGTTCGTTTGATTTCAAAGTGAGCGTGCAGCGGGGAATCGACTGGCTGGAAGTGCCGGCTGCTTCAAAAGAAGATGGTTTCTTGCTTGTGTTGAAAGAGAATAAAACCGGAAATCCCCGTGCCTGCCAGTTGTTGGTCAGCACCAATGAAGGGCGGAAGTTCCTTTACTACGTATATCAGTATGAAGTGACAGACTTGCTCGGAGCGTGGGGAAACAGCCGGATTTATGTGAAATGGGACACGAAGGATATCGAAGACGCCTATCCCTTGTCGGCTACTGAAATTTCGAAGAATGTCGATGGCGAGGGATATACCATTAAGATGTCGTTGGCAAATACTCCGGCGGCACAATATCTGAAAGACCCCGCAAAGGCTACGGTTTCATTGCAGGCTACCTATAAGAATGGATCGTTTGTGGTACCTATCGGTGCGGCACAGAAAGACTTTACAGTCGTGGAAGAGGTTGCGGATGAGGCGGCAGAAGGCGCATCGGACGGAACATCGGATGATGGGGCAGGTGTTGTTTTGCAAACCCTGTACGGTTTTTCTGTAGCGGCTTCTTCCAATATTTATTCGAAAGGAAATTTCGGTTTCGCTCCTGTGCTCTATCAGGACGGTTCTGTCGGAATCAGTTTTCAGGACGTGGCCGGAGCACCGGAAAGCGGATGCTACCTGGCGATAGCATTGTTTGACGGACAGCAGTTCCTGACCGGAACGCTGAAAGATTATATCCTTTTCCCGGATATTGCACTTTTCAGATAAAACGAACATTACCTTGATGAATAAAGAAAAGAACTACCGTTGTGAAACGGAATGAGAATTTACTAATTCTCTCTTAATTTAACTTTACTATATGACAGGCGGGGATACTCGCGCGAAGAATGGGAATCCTTTTCCCGGGCTTACTCCGCCTTTTTTATGATTCCCGGTCGCTACGGAAGTTCTTTTCAATGATGTAAAATATATAAATCAGTCTGATATGGATAAGAAAATAATGAAGTTGTTGGGTGTCTGCCTGTTCGCTGTTGCGTCTGTGGGGGTGTTGACCGCTTGCAGTGACAATGACGCCGAAAATCCGGAGGGAGGAAAACCCGGTGGAGAAGACGTAAACCCGGCGCCGGAAGTGGTGGAGTTTGTCAACTCCAACCTGGTGTACTGGGGAGATAAAGACGGAGTGGGCACAGATCATTTTGTATTGACGCTTTATACGGATATGGAAGTAGATGCTACTGGTAATCCGATAGGACCGGGCAAGATCATGGCGTTCAGCCTGAATGTCCCGCCATTTGCTTCGGAAGCTACGGAATTTCCGCTCCCTGAAGGCACTTTTGATGCAGCATTGAACGGATACACGTTTGATGAATGGACATTCAACCTCGGATATATGAATCAAATCGATCTCCCGACCGGAAAGGTGGATATTCCTGCCGGAACTTTCTACGGTGATGTGAAATCTTACTCTACGAGTGTCGATGCCGATTTGCTTTCCGGTGGTAAAATGACGGTGAAACGGATGTCCGGCGGCGAATATTCGATTAGCGGAACGTTGGTAGGCAATCTTTCCTTGAAACATTATTTCACCTATACGGGAAAAGTAACCACCATCGACCGTCACGAAAGCAAGGATGAAACTCCTAATTCTACGCTGACCACCGATATTGCACTGAATGGATGGACGCAAGCCCGCCTGCAGGATAAGGGCGATTCTTATTATCTGCAAGATGAGTCGTGCCGGGTAGTCGAGCTTTATCTGGCGGAAGAGAGTATAAGTCTTGTCGACACTTGGCCGGCCGGTAATGGAAGAGTATTGAAGGTGGAATTTTTCGTGGAATGGGCTACGGATGTAACACAGGGTATTCCGGCAGGCACCTATACAATGGTGGCGCGTGATGAGGGATCGCAGGGTATCCCGCGTGAGTTGCTGAAACCGGGAGGCATTGCCCCGGGTTACCCCAATGTCTTTACATATCCGGGAGGAACCTGGTATGAGAAACTGCAGAACGGAGCCATGAAAGAATATGCACGCATAGACGGCGGAACCATGACCGTGGCACGCGACGGTGACAAACACACGCTGACGATAGACTTTATTGACTGTGATAAGGAACACCCGCACCATGTGCGTACCACTTATTCGCAGGATGCTCCTATTACCGTATTTGATTATCGCCCGCAGTAAATACGGGTGGATGGCATCATTTTACTAATAACGCGATTTTATAATTAACCCTAAAAATAAGAAATATGAAAATTAGATTTATTTCCTTTTTCTTGTTCATGCTGGCAATGAGTTGTTTGGTGGCATGTAGTGACGATGATCCGGCCCCTGATCCCGAACCGGAGCCGGAACCTGTGGAAACTGTGAATACGTACACGTATAAGGATAAGACCATACAAGCCCAATCGGTGTCTTGTTTTGAACAGGATGGCATTGTGTATGTGTGTATGAGTCCGTTGCAGAGTTTGGAAACGCTTGAAGACTTTATGAATAGCGGAAAGGAATATGTGATGCTGGGAGTGGATAAGAGTCTGGTGGGCAGTCCGGTTACGGTAGGCAGCTCTGAAGGTGACGATTATGTGCTTTATTACATGGATGCCGATGGTGAGGCTATTGTAGCCGTGGACCCTTACGAATGGGAAGAGGTGCTGACGCAAGGCAAGATCACTTTGACGATGACTCCGGGTGAGAATGAGATATCGGCTGTGAAAGCTACTTTTGATTGTACGCTGAAAAGTGGCGGTAAGTTTACAGGGGAGGCTGGTTGTAGCTACAAGGCTCCTGCAAAGTTGCCCAGTGAATTTTCTTTCGGAAGTGAAGTGCGTCCGTTGAAATCGGCGGTGGCTACTGTCATCGGAGGGATTCAATACCTTTATCTTAGTCCGGACGCGGGAGTGACAACGGTGGAAGATATGTCGGACACGGAGTTCCTGATGATCGGAATCAATCCGGATATGTTGGGACAGGTATTGGATATCACGTCTTATGACGGTACGGATTATGCTTTCTATAATATGACAGAATTGGGAGCTGACGATCTGGGTGCGGTGGAGCCTTATGGATGGTCTGAAATATGTTCGGCAGGTAAGTTCAAAGTGGAAAAGACGGATAATCGGGTGAAAATAACTTTCAGCTTTACTTTGCTTTCGGGTGGAAAGTTCGAAGGTTCTTACGAGGGTGCTTATTCTGAAATTAAACAGAGTACGACGAATATATTAACGTTGAACGGAGAAAACACGCGTGACATCAAAGCTACTTTCTATGAAAAGACGGATGAAGGAGTGGCATTGTATCTCACTCCGTCGAGAATTTCGTCTGCTGCGGACTTGGAGAATGTAAACACATATTATGTGCGTCTCTTTGTCCCGAACGCAGGACTTAACGGGCAGGAAGTGGATATAACAAATACCAATCTGGCTTTTGAATTTACTTATTATAGCCCGTATGACGAAGAAAGAATACAAATATCCAAAGGTCACCTGGAGGATGCGGCAGGTACGTTCAGTGTATCGAAATCAGCGGATAATGAATATTCATTGACGCTTAACCTCAAATATTTGGGTGATAATAGCCTTAAAATATCAGGTAACTATAACGGTGCTTTCGCGGTGTATGATACGACGATCCCGAATGAATATCGCTTAGGGGCGGACGGTACTCCGGTCACTATCCAGTCTGTGGTGATAGATAAGACGGATGCGGATATTTGTGTTATTTACCTTTCACGACAGCCAGGTATCACTACTGTGGCGGGAATGTCGGCAGCGGATGCAGTGGTGCGTCTTTCGAAAACAATGCTGGATGGAGTGCTCCGCGGATTCTCCGGTGATGATGAAAATGTGAAAATCTCGATTACGTATGAAGGAGTGACTTACAGTCGGGCTAATACCACATTGGGCAATCTGGCTCTGGGAGGCCGGACTTCGGTGTCTCTTCAGGGCAATGAAGTTGAAATGACTTTTGAAGTGGTAGGTATTAAGAAATATGGCGATGCCAGTTTGTCCGGCTACTATAAAGGTGCGGTGACAGTAATAGAGTGACGATTTAATGAAGTGTATTCATGAAGAAAATCTTATTGAAATATTTAAATTTATATGTTTTATCGGGATTGCTTCTGGTGGGTTTTGCCGGATGTAGTGACGATAAAGATAATGATCCGGTAAATCCCGGTCCGGATGTGGAGGAATTGCCTTCCATCGGTACTTATTCATTCCGGGGGGAAGCGAACAGGATCGTGTCCGGTGAGGCTACTATGGACGGTGGTTATTTTACCTGTATCTTTTCTCCGGAAAAGATACAGGACGGGAAAACTAGTACTTATTTTTTGTTTTCTCTGGGTATGTATTGGGAGGGGCAAGTGGTGGATGCATCGACCTTGTACCAAAACGACCAGTATTTCTTTATTTACGAAGATCCGTTCTATTATTATTCCCAATATAAAAGGGTGACGGGAACGTTTTATGTGAAGCGTAACAATGATAAGAATGTTACTGTCAAATTGAATCTGCGGCTTCACGACGGTGTCCGTTTTAAAGCGGAGGTTACAGCCGATTTGATGAAGCCGTCGGGAGAAGGTACTCCGGAATGATATAATCCTTTTCTTATATAATGGGCGGACAGTTCGCTACAGATTATCTTGGGTTCTTTATAACAGCAATCAGCTAGTTATAATTTGATTCGCGTGATCTGTGATGAAATGTCCGCTTTGTTTGGTCTTGCCTTATTTATCTTTGGCTTGTTTTTGCCTTGTTTTGTCTTTGTCCGAATGATGTTTCCTTATAAAAGAGCCGTTTCAAGGCTCTCCTAAAAACTTGAAGAATAACCCTACTTGTGCCGGAGTGAGCAGGATGGCTTTTTCACTATATCCGGTTTGGGCGAGTGCGGCTTGCAGTGCAGTGTTCTTGGCAATCCAACTACGGAGGGTGCGTCGTGCCGAGGCGGACTGTATGTGAGGCAGGTAAAGTCCGGCCAACTGGCTTTTGCTATAGGCTTGTATGCGGGTACGGCTCTCTGTTTCTGCTTTTGGAGTTGTTTCTGTTTTCATATTGACTGTTTTTTAGAGGTTTATTTTGTATGAACTCATGCAAAGGTACGCCTTTTTATGTCGGTTGGTTCTGTTTTGTACAGAAGCCTTTGTAGGCATGAATCGTATCAAATTGTGTTTGTCCGTTCTCTCTTGCGACGGGTTGTAACATCGTGTTTCCCTGCTTTTTTCTCTTCGTGTACTTTTGTCTTCGTAATCGGTTACAAACAGTAGTTATTTATTCATCAATCAAAAAAGAAAGGAAAACAGTATGCCATTAATTTACAAACCTTATCAGGCAACACTTGCCAACAAGGAAGGACAGAAACTTTATTATCCCCGTCTGGTGAAATTCGGGAAAATGGTCAATACGCAGAAAATGGCGGAATTGATTGCAGAAAAAGCCTCGCTGACGGCGGGTGATGTTCATAACGTGATTCGTAACCTGATGTCGGTGATGCGCGAACAGTTGCTTAACAGCCGTACGGTGCGCCTCGAAGGCTTGGGAACATTTACAATGATTGCCAAAGCAGGAGGAAAAGGAGTGGAGTTGGAGAGTAAGGTCAGCAGTTCGCAGATCACTTCATTGCGTTGTCAGTTTACCCCTGAATACACCCGTGCCGCTAACGGAAGTGCTACCCGCGCATTGACCACCGGAGTGGAGTTTGTGCACATCAAGGATGTAGCGGGTTCGTTTGTGGCCGACGATGTCGTTGACAAAGACCCGGATGACGGCGACGAACCCGGTGGCGGAGGAGGAGAAGCGCCGGACCCGGCCGCTTGACCGGAAGTGCAGCTGGCAGCTGAATCCGTAGGGATTAACTGATAAGTTTGTCAGGCAAACTAAAGCTTATTGATAGACTTATCAGTAGCCGCGAATCGGGTATAGCTGATGGTTGCACTTCGACCGATATAAAATAGATTATCAACCTTAATAGAAAAGCGAATGAAATTATTACTGGAAAAGTTGTTAGACATTCTTGAGGCTGTTCTGCGGTTCCGTCATCGGAGAAGCAGTAAGACGGAAAAAGATTAGTGTACGTGTAAAAAAATGATCCTGAAAAAAAACGAAACGTGCCGCCCGCACATAGCTCACGGAACCGGTAACAAACGTGGAGCAACTCATAAAGTGAAAGTAAAGTAAGGCTCAAGGTTCAAATGAAGAAGCTGTCTCCCGATGAATGAGGCAGCTTCTTTTTTTGTACCCATTTATTTTTTTCTATTCTTGACCGTATTCAACAAAAAAACTCTATCTTTGTTTTGTAATTGAGACACAGCATATAATGGGAAGATTTATCAATCCCTTTACCGATTTTGGCTTTAAGTTTTTATTCGGCAGAGAGGTAGAAAAGGAGTTGTTAATCGACTTCTTGAACGATTTGCTCGTAGGAGAGCATGTGATTACCGACATTCAGTTCCAGGGATACGGGGAAGCTCTTCAGCAACAAGTTCCGGCAGATTTTTATCGAACTGCCGAACTTCAACAAAGAGGAGGATGAATGTGAAAATGATTTTGAACGCTGGATTTATATACTAAAGCATATGGATACACTTGACCGGATGCCTTTCAAGGCTCGCAAGGCCGTCTTCGAGCGACTTGAAAAGTTGGCTTCCAAAGCAAATATGACCCAGGAGGAAAGAGCCCGGTATGAAGAAGAATGGAAAGTTTATAACGATTATTTTAATACGTTGGACTTTGCTGAACAGAAGGGGGTGCAGAAAGGCTTGCAAAAAGGTTTGCAGAAAGGTAAAGAAGAAACAGCTCGTAATTTGAAAGAATTAGGAGTGGCTGACGATATTATCATAAAATCTACCGGGCTTTCGAAAGAAGAAATCGAAAAATTATAATTTCTTTCATTTTATCGGAAAGAAAGGTTTGGTCGAAAGTGAAAAATAGTCTGTAACTTATGAAGCAAAAGATAGTTGTGGAGACTTTTAACACATTCTTTTTTCGCTAAGAGTGAAGTAGCTAAAAACTATATATGTCTTTTGGGTGAAATAAACGGAATTGGAATATTATCCACGTTAAAATCAGAAAAAAGTTTTCCGTTTTGGAAAACTTTCTGTATCAGCGAGAAAGAAATGTTTCCCGAAATTTAATGTTAAAAGCTAACCAAGCTATTAGATTATCTTCTATCTTTGTATCCGGTTTCGGAGCTAAAAGAGGTTTAGTCAATGAGGGAACGCTGTGTAAATCGGCGACAGTACCCGCTGCTGTAATTCTCTAAGAATCCGCACAATAAGCCACTGCATCGATGTCGGTGTGGGAAGGTGTTGCGAGGGAGGGATAAGTCAGAAGACCTGCCGGAACTTTTTCTTTTAGTTATCAATATTTTAAATTTAAACTTTCGGGAGTTAAAGTTATGAACTACGCGGAAATTTGTATCATCAAACGTGATGGTAAGAGAGAAGATTTCTCTATCAGTAAGATCAAGAATGCAATTAGTAAAGCATTCAGTGCAACAGGTATTCAGGATGAGCAGCAGTTGGTGGCTGACATCACTATGAACGTAATCAGTCAGTTTACTACTCCTACTATTACCGTAGAAGAGATTCAGGATTTAGTAGAAAAGTCGTTGATGAAAGTACGCCCGGAAGTAGCGAAGAAATATATTATTTATCGCGAATGGCGGAATACGGAGCGCGATAAGAAAACCCAGATGAAGCAAGTGATGGACGGCATCGTTGCTATCGACAAGAACGATGTCAACTTGAGCAATGCCAACATGAGCAGTCACACGCCTGCCGGACAGATGATGACGTTCGCTTCCGAAGTAACCAAAGATTATACGTATAAATACCTGTTGCCGAAACGTTTTGCCGAAGCGCACCAGTTGGGAGATATTCACATTCACGACTTGGATTATTATCCGACAAAGACGACGACCTGTATCCAATATGATATGGATGACCTCTTTGAACGTGGTTTTCGCACCAAGAACGGTAGTATCCGTACCCCGCAAAGCATCCAGAGTTATGCTACGTTGGCTACTATTATTTTCCAGACGAATCAGAATGAGCAGCATGGCGGACAGGCAATTCCTGCTTTCGATTTCTTCATGGCAAAAGGTGTGGCCAAATCTTTCCGCAAGCATCTGGCATCGTTCATCAATTTCTATGTCGCCATGGAAAACGGAAATCAGGCCGATGAGAAATCCATCCGCACATTGATTAAAGAATATCTTCCGTCTATCAAGACTACTGAAGCCGAACGCGAAACATTGCGCATTGCTTTGGTGGCTTTACAGATTATTATAGATAAGGAACACCTTGCCCGTATCGTTGAGAAAGCTTATCAGCAGACTCGCAAAGATACCCATCAGGCCATGGAAGGATTTATCCACAACCTGAACACGATGCATTCACGTGGCGGTAATCAGGTGGTATTCAGCTCCATCAACTACGGTACGGACACTTCTGCCGAAGGCCGCATGGTGATCGAAGAATTGCTGAAAGCTACCATTGAAGGATTGGGTACAAGAGGTGAGGTGCCTGTATTCCCGATCCAGATTTTCAAGGTGAAAGACGGAGTTTCTTACTCGGAAAAAGACTTTGAGAAAGCAATGAAAGCGGAAAATATCGAAGAGGCAATGACCGACCGTTACGAGGCTCCCAACTTCGACTTGCTGTTGAAGGCTTGCCAGACTACGGCGAAAGCATTGTTCCCGAACTTCATGTTCCTCGACGCACCTTTCAATCAGAACGAGAAATGGAGAGCGGACGATCCGAAACGTTACATCTACGAATTGGCGACGATGGGTTGTCGCACCCGTGTCTTTGAAAACGTGGCAGGAGAAAAATCTTCTTTAGGTCGTGGCAATCTTTCATTCACTACGCTGAATATGCCGAGACTGGCGATTGAAGCCCGCATCAAGGCGGAAAACCTGATAGAGGATGAACGCAACAAGGATGCCATTGAACAGAAGGCAAAAGAAATTTTCATCGAATCCGTACACCAAATGTCCGTGCTTGTAGCCGATCAGCTTTACGAGCGTTATCAGTATCAGCGTACGGCCCTGGCACGTCAGTTCCCGTTCATGATGGGAAATAATGTGTGGAAAGGCGGCGGTGAGCTGAACCCGAATGAACAGGTGGGTGATGCATTGCGCAGCGGTACGCTGGGTATCGGATTTATCGGCGGACACAACGCGATGGTGGCTCTCTACGGACAAGGTCACGGCCACAACCAGAAAGCATGGGACACGCTGTATGAAGCGGTGATGGAAATGAATAAAGTGGTAAACGAATATAAAGAGAAATATAACCTGAACTACTCCGTTCTGGCTACTCCTGCCGAAGGACTTTCGGGACGTTTCACTAAAATGGATCGTCGGAAATATGGAAAAATCCCCGGAGTGACAGACCGCGACTATTATGTCAACTCTTTTCACGTAGACGTGAAAGAACCGATCAGCATCGTTGAGAAAATCAAGCGTGAAGCTCCGTTCCACGCCATTACGCGCGGCGGACATATCACGTATGTAGAACTGGACGGTGAAGCACAGAAGAATGTACGTGCCATCGCCAAGATTGTGAAAGTGATGCACGACGAGGGGATTGGCTACGGCTCTATCAATCACCCGGTAGATACTTGCCATAACTGTGGTTACAAAGGGGTTATCTTCGATAAATGTCCGGTGTGCCAGAGTGAAAGCATCCTTCGTATGCGCCGTATAACCGGTTACCTGACAGGCGATTTGAGTTCCTGGAACTCTGCTAAACGGGCAGAAGAACAAGACCGCGTAAAACACCTGTAGAAGTGAATTTATTAGGAACTTATCCTGAAACGATTGTCGATGGTGAAGGCATCCGGTACTCTATTTATCTTGCCGGATGTTCCCATCACTGTCCTGGTTGCCACAACCCGGAGAGCTGGAATCCGAGGGCGGGGGAAGAGTTGACGGAAGAAAAAATACAGTCCATCATCCGTGAAATCAAGGCAAATCCTTTGCTGGACGGTGTTACTTTTTCCGGTGGTGATCCGTTCTTCCATCCGGAGGAGTTTCTGCTTTTACTGAAACGGGTGAAAGAGGAGACGGGGATGAATGTGTGGTGCTATACAGGATATAGCTACGAAGAAATCAAGGCACAGCCCCGCTTGAGTGCTGCTCTTGATTATATAGATGTGTT